>Ga0114903_1000075_pt1 | contig 74969 bp, 65 predicted proteins | sample MalvirDeepMed_s2_FD_87289 | JGI IMG/M metagenome (GOLD analysis project Ga0114903, IMG submission 87289) | Marine viral communities from the Global Malaspina Expedition - Malaspina viral metaG DeepMed_s2 | ecosystem: Environmental > Aquatic > Marine > Oceanic | place: Mediterranean Sea...
CGCATGGTCATCGCGCAGGTGTGCCATCCGCTGGCCGATAGCCGCCCGAAATGGGTTTTCGCGGCGACATCGTCATCGAGATGGAAGGGCTGGGGATCGTACTTGCCTGCAAACGACGAAGCGCGCCAGCGCACCCCGTCGAACGAGGTGAAGCAGATCATCGCCGACTTCGCCGAGAAGGAAGGCAACGAACAGCGCGATATCTCGAAGGACGAGATCCGCGAGCGGCTGCTCTACCCGATGGTCAACGAGGGCGCGAAGATCCTCGATGAAGGTATGGCCCAGCGCGCCAGCGACATCGATGTGGTGTGGATCAACGGCTATGGCTGGCCGCTCTACACCGGCGGCCCGATGTTCTGGGCCGACACGATCGGGCTGGATACGGTGGTCGCGGGCCTCGAAAAGCACGGCCTGCCGGTGAGCGATTACCTGCGCAAAAAGGCGCAAGGGGGCGAGAGGTTCAACTAGGCTCGCCCTCACCCGGACATGAAAGGGCCGGCGCCCCACGCGGGACGCCGGCCTTTTTCCTGTCTGCGCCTCAAAGTTCGCTGGGCAGTTCGCGAATGTCCTTTTCGGGGTCGTCGACCAGCTGCGGCTCGAGGTTCAGTTCCATCACGTTCCGGGCCGAGGGCGTGTAAGCTTTCCATTCGGGCAGCAGTTCGCTCGACGGAGTGCCGGTCTTGGCGAAGGCGATCCACGCATCGCTCATCATGTCGGCCATTGTCTGCGCGTCCTCGCCCGTGCCGAGCAGCGCCGCGCTTTCCTTCGCGTTGTCGAACATCAGCGGGATGTCGAGCGTGTGCGGGCTGCGCAGCATGCCGCCGCCGATCGGCGTCTCCCATGTCAGGCGATAGACATAGACCGGCGCGCTCGCGGCCTTCGCCTGCTGGTCCGCCAGCAGGTAGGTACCGCGCACGAAGCGGGTGCCCATCGCGATCGCCGCGAGGTGCGTGGGCGAGTAGTCGGGATAGCGCGCCCGGTAGGCCGCGACCGCCGCCACCGCCTGCTCGCCCATAGCGCGGATCATCGCATTGAGCGTGCTTTCGGTCAGCCGCCCGAACCAGGGCTGTGCGGCGAGGAAGAGCGTCATCTCGTCTTTGTTGTAGCCGATCAGCACGGGTATATCGCGCGACTGTTCGGGCGCGGCGGGCAGGAAGGGATCGCGCGGGATGATCGTGCCGTCCGCGATCGGCCCGAACTGCGGCCCGCTGCCCATCGCGCCCGAGGGAGTGGCCTTGCGCACCGCCTCGACGATCTGGTCGCTGCGCACGTTCAGCAGGTCGTCCAGCGTTTCGACGCCCGCTGCCTCCAGGATCTTCGCGGCATAATCCGCCGCCTCGGCAGGCTTGCCGCTGAACACGCCGGGGCCGGACTGGATCACCGCCTTGTCGAACAACCCGTCGGCAGCGGGCATCGCCATCAGGTGGCTAACCTTCGATCCGCCGCCGGACTCGCCCATGATCGTCACGTTGTCGGGATCGCCCCCGAATGCTGCGATATTGTCGCGCACCCATTCGAGCGAGCGAACCAGATCGAGACTGCCGACATTGCCAGAGGCGGCGAAATCGTCGCCGAACTTCTCCGCCAGGTTGAGATAGCCGAAGGCGTTGAGGCGGTGGTTGACCGTGACGACGACGACGTCGCCTTTCTCCGCCAGGTTGCGCCCGTTATAGGCAGGCCAGTTGCCCGACCCGTAGGCGTAGCCGCCGCCGTGGAACCAGACCATGACGGGGCGCTTGCCGCCATCGTCCGCAGCCGGGGTCCATACGTTGAGAAACAGGCAATCCTCGTTGTCCATCTTCGCCTCGGTCGAAGTCGGGAAGATCGCCTGGATGCGGCGGGTCATCTCGGACTCGTTCGGCCCGCTGGCCGAATAGAGCTGCATGCACGGCGCGCCGTAGCCGGTGGCATCGGCAACGCCTTCCCATGCCTCGGGCTTCGCAGGCGGCTGGAAACGCAGCTCGCCCAGCGGCGGGGCGGCGTAGCGTACGCCGAGAAAGGCATCGATCCCGCCCTGTTCGAGGCCCTGGACCGAACCTCCCTCGGTCTCGACCACAGGCGTCGCATTGGCGAGGGTCGGCTGCTGCGCCGCCGCAGCGCTGCCGATGGTCAGCGCGGCTAGCGAAGCGAGGGTCGCGGCTAGGTGGCGTTTCATCAATACCTCTCCGTTCGAAGTGCTCTCGGACACGAAGGGCCGGAAGCCTGCGATAGACCTCCACCCCTTGCTTGGTCGGTTCAGTAGGCGGCGCTCAGAAGCGCACCTTGGTGCCGATCTTGAAGGTGCGACCCTTCGCGGTGCCGATGAAGGGATCGTAGCTGTATTCGAGCCGCGCCGCGGGGGGATCGGTATCGAACACGTTCTCGACCCCCGCCTGCAGCTCCGCCTCGACCCCGGCGAAGTTCAGGTCGATCGTCGCGAAGAGGTCGTGGACGAAGAAGCTGTCCACCTCGCGGCCGAAATTAGTGCCGCCGAATTCGGGCGTTTGCGCGCAGAATTCCAGCCCTTCGCAGCGATTGTCGTCGACGCCGCCGATATAGTTGCTTGACCAGGTGACGCTCACCGGATCGACCTGGAAGTTGACGTATCCGCTCGCCCGCCATTGCGAGACCGTGCCCGGCTCGCGGTCGTAGTTGGCGAAGCCCGCCGCGTCGTAGCCCTCGCTGAAGAGCAGGCCGTTGAACTCGAAATCGCTGAATTCGTATTCGAGCGTGTAGGTCGCGTTGGCACCGGCACTTACCCTGACGGGGCCCAGATCGGTGCGGTAGTTGAGGCTGAAATCGAGTCCGCTCGTCGTCACGTCGGGGCCGTTGACGGTCTGCGTCTGGATGCGGCTGATGTCGTTGCCGATCGTCGTGCCCTGCGTACAGGTGCCCCCGGCGAAGACCACGTAGTCCACGAAAGGACTGGAACAGTCCGCCAGCTGCGTGCCGTCGAGCCCGCCGGGCGCAACGTTCGCGGCGATCGCCTGCACCGGAAGCGTCGTGAAACGCCCTTCGAACTCGTAGGTCCAGTAGTCGACGCTGAAGTTGAAGCCGCCCGCCTCGACGATCGCACCGATATTGTAGGTGAAGGCGGTCTCGGGGCTCAGCGCAGGGTTGCCCACGGTGTCGGTCGCCTTGTAGGCGCCGCCCAGCACGTCGATCCCGGCGACCGCGCTGACTCCCGCGGTGCCGAGATCCGCTGGCAGAGGCCCGCGGAACGTGTCGCCGACCGAGCCGCGCAGGGCAAGGAAATCGGTGACCTGCCAGCGTGCCGACAGCTTGGGATTGACGGTCGAACCGACGAGGCCGCCATAATCCTCGTATCGGATCGCGCCGGTCAGTTCGAAGCCGTCGAACAGCTCCATCTGCGCCTCGCCGAAGAGGGCGTAGACGTCCTGCGACAGGCGCGCGCGCGGATACTGGCCGAGGAAGGTGAAGGCGCCCACCGGGAAGTTCGTGTCGTTGGGATCGTCGAGGCACGAACGGTCGCCGTCGATCGCACACGGATAGGCCTGCGGATCGCTGAACCGGTTGAGCGGATCGGTCGCGAAGTCGGTCTTGCGGTACTGCCCGCCGAATGCGTAGCCCAGCGTCCGGCCGAACAGGCTTGCCTCGCCGCTGAAGACCGCATCGGCGATATATTGCTCTTCAGTGGCCTCGGTCCCGCTGGGCCGCGTGAAGTAGTCGATTACTTCCAGGGAGTTCTCATTCCCCGGCACGTAGGCCGGGTTGGTCAGGCCCAGCGCCGGATTGCCGGGTGCGGAGTTGATGAACGGGTTGAAGTACAGGCACCCGTTCGCGCCCGCCGTGCTGCCCGTGCAGTTATCTCCTCCGAAGCCGTTGAGCGCGCGCTGGAGCCGGTCGCTGACGACATCGTTGGAGAAGGCGGTGCGCGAACTGTTGATGTATGTCCCCGATGTTTGCAGCGAGAGGGCGTCCGACAATTCGATGTCGAAGCTGGCCGACACGCGCCACGCATCGTTGATCGCCTGGCCCTGCCCGGCACCGCGCGGGTCGAGCGGATTGCCGCCCAGCGCGAAGGGCCGGAACAGCACGATCGAGGAGAGGACCGGGGTGAACAGGCGCGGCGGTGTGCCCGGCGCGAAGGTCTGTTCGAGGTACGCCGCGTAGCCGGGATTGCTGGCGGGCACGGTGAAGGCGCTTGCGCTGCCCGGCCCGTTGGGGCCCTGGGTGATCGGATAGCTGGGCGAATAACCGAGCTCTTTCAGCTCGGTATGCGAATAGAGCGCCTCGGCGGTGAAGGCGACCTTCTCGGAAAGATCGGCGGTGAACTGGCCGTAGACCTGATAGCGGTCTTCTTCCTCGATCAGGTTCACGAAGGGAATGTAGCTGTACCGGCAGACGGGCAAGGGCGTGGCGCCGGGGCGCGGGAAGGCTCCCTCGATGCCGCCCAGCGATTCACACGCGTCGACCTGATTGCCGTCCACCCCGAGGCCTACAGTGGTAACGCCGACCCCCGGGATCACTGCGAGCGGAGCGTAGAGGCCGGGGTTCGACAGAAACGACCATCCGGTCGGGTTGTCGGCATAGGGCACTTGCGTGAAATCGCGCGCGGTTGTCGGCAATTCGGACCGGTGCTGCCACCCCGCGCCGATCATGAGGTTGGCGGTGCCGATATCGAACCCGGCGAGCGCGCTCACGCGGTAATTGTCGTCCGACCCGTCGACGAATTCCCAGTCGCCCGCGACTTCGAGTCCCGTGAAATCGCGCCGGGTCACAAAGTTGGCGACCCCGGCAATCGCGTCGGAACCATAGGTCGAGGCCGCCCCGTCCTTGAGCACTTCGATTCGGTCGAGCGCGAAGAGCGGGATCAGGTTGGTATCGGCCGCGCCATCACCCGGCTCGGTCGCGAACCGGCGGCCATTGAACAGCACCAGCGTGCGCTCGCGCCCGAGGCTGCGCAGGTTGATCGACCCCACGCCCTGGCTCTGGCCGGCACCGTACTGGTTCGAATCGCCGAGCACAGGGCCGACCGAGGGCAGGCTCTTGATGAACTCGAGCGGGCTGTCGATGCCCCGTGCTTCCAGCTCTTCCTGGCCGAACACATCGACCGGTTGCGCGCCGTCTTCGCGCTGGCCACGGATATAGGATCCGGTGACGACGATAGTCGTGTCCGGCTGCGATTCGACCTGCTCGGCAAGTTCGGGCTGGTTCTGCTCATCGCTATCGGGGGCCGTCTGCGCCATTGCGGCAGGCGCACACGCGAAAGCGAACGCCGTCCCCACCATGAAGTGCGATTTACCAATCATTTTTCTCTCCCCAACATGACCGTTTTCCGGCCCTTGTATTTGGTCAGTCTAATCGTCTTGCGTGACGGCATCCTCCTCGGGGCCATCCGGCAATGCATCTGCCGGGGCCATCGTCGGGCCTGTCGTTTCAATCAGCGCAGCCTCGCCTCCGGGCCGGTAGGCCTGCCATGCGAAGCCATCGCCGCATTCGAAGGAGCGCGCATCGGATGCCATCTTCACGAAGGCGACCCAGCATCCGTTGACCGTATCGGCGAGCGCGCGGTCGGTCGCGTCGGCGTTGTCGCCGCCCCAGCTCGACCGGTCGATCGAATCGAAGGTGAACATCAGTTCCGCCGAGTGGATCGGCCCCGCCTTCCACTCCCCGGCCCGGAAGGCGGGGGTGTGATCGAAGCGGTACAGGAAAGCCGGTGCGCCGGTGTCGCCCGCCAGCGCGGCAAGCGTGCGGGCAGCGGCGAAGCCTTTCTCGCCCGCGTTCGAACCGACCAGCACGGGCACGTCCATCTCCGTCCCTGCCCGCAGTGCGGCAATCGTCGATGTCGGCTTGAAGGCAGCATCGGGCGTGAAGAAGAAGCCCGCCCGCAGTGGCTCGGAAGCGGCGAAGGTCTGCGCGGAAATGCCGCGTAGCTCGTCCGCCGTGGCGTCAGGTCCGATCCCGATGGTATCGAGCGCCTTGATCGCCATGCTTTGCGCATCTGCCTTGGGCCGGTCGGGCAGCAGCAGGCTGCCCGATTGCACGATGGCCTTGTCGAACAGGCCCTTGGCCGATGGCAGCGAGAGCAGGTTGACGACGACGCCGCCCCCTGCCGACTGGCCCGCGACGGTGACCTGTTCGGAATCGCCACCGAAAGCGGCGATATTGGCCTTCACCCATTCGAGCACGGCCACGGCATCCTGCAGCGCATAATTGCCCTGCGGCTCCCCAGAATTCTCGGCATCGAGCGCGGGATGGACGAAGTTCGCGAGCGCCCCCAGCCGGTAATTGACGCTGACCGTGATGACGCCCTGCCGGGCATTGGCGGTTCCGTCATAGGAACCAAGGCTCCCCGCACCGAGGAAGAAAGCGCCCCCGTGGAACCACACCAACACCGGCGCACCTTGCGCATTCTCGGGTGCGGTAATCGTGAGGTAGAGGCAGTCTTCGGACTGTGCGCCGTTCACGCCACCATAATTCGCAACCATCGTGTCGATATCGACCGGCTGCGCGCAAGGCGGCTCGTGCGCGGTCGCCGAGCGGACGCCCTTCCACGGTTCGACCGGCTGCGGAGGCCGCCAGCGGTTCTCTCCCGTAGGGGGAGCGGCATAGGGCACGCCTCGAAAAACCAGTACGCCGTTCTCGCGCGATCCGATGAGGGTGCCTGCGTCGACGTCGACGGTAACTCCATCGATCGGGTCCGGCATCTGGGCGTTGGCCGCCAGCGGCGCGAGGCCAGCAGTCAGGACAGCCAGAGCCGCCAAAAACCGCGCCATTCTCCCCTCTCCTCTCTTATTACCGACCGTCATAGCGCACCATTTACGATCTAACAACAAGCATATTAGAATATCGGGTACGATATTGAGACGGATTTTTCCGCAGCCTCACTCGCGCAATCCGGTGGACACGTACGCCGGGATGGGAATAGCCTTGCGCCATGGAGCTGACGCGCACCGAATTGTTCGAACACATCTGGACCGAGCCGATGGGGGCAGTCGCCAAGCGCTATGGCCTTACCGGCAATGGTCTGGCGAAGATCTGCGACCGGCTCGAAATCCCGCGCCCGCCGCGATCGCACTGGACCCGCAGCGCCTCCGCGCGCGATCCGCGCCCGGAGCTGCCGCCCGCGCCGATCGGCCTGAGCGAGACTTTTGCCCTGGGCCGGCGACAAACCCGCCAGTCGCCCGGCACCCGGACGCGCATGTCCGCCGAGGAAAGGCGCCAGCACTTGATGGACACGGCGAGCGTGATTGCGCTCGAAGAGGGGCTGTCGACGGTGACGATCCGCGAGGTGGCCCGGCAGGCCGGGATTAGCGAGACACAGGTGCATAACTGCTTCGGCGGGCGGACCGAGCTGCTGCTGGCCCTCGCCCGGCGCGAGATCGCGACGCAGGAATCGCAGCGGCGCAAGCGTATCGCCCGGGGCACCACCCATCAGACACGCGTAATGCTCTCCACCATCGGATATCTGCACGAGGCCGCCCGGCGCGGACCGTTGCTGCAGATGCTGCTTCGCACACCCGAGGTACGCGACGCGCTGAAGCCCGAATGGGCCATCCAAAGCGACGCGGCGCGTGCGCCGATCCTCGAGCAACTGGTCGGCGGCGGCAAGATGGACCTGCAGAGCGCGCGCGCGTCGACTGCCGCGCTGACCGCGGTCAGCCTGAAGGCGGGCGGAATCGTGGCCAGCAAGCGCGCGCCTTTCGCGATGGTCGAGGAAATCTGCCTGAACGTGGTGATGGCCGGCGTTTTCAGCGACGACCGCCTTGCCACCGCGCGGGCCGGGTCGGAAAGCTAGTCCGGCGGGGCATCCGCAAAACCGTCGACCGAGGCCGAAACGAGTCGGCGGCAGGTGGCGTGCGCGGTATCGTGATCGATTTCCCGTTTGCGAACCAGCCGTGCCAGCGCTTCGGGTATCCCGGCCGTCAGTTCGAGCAGCACGAAGGCCTCGCGCGGCGTCAGGCTCAGCGCGCGGCGGGTTTCCTCGGCAATCCGCCGCAGCAGGCCGCGGAACTGGCGCTGGCTCTCGGGCCCGAGCGGACTGTCCTGATGCCGTTCGCGCAGGATCAATTGCAGGATCGGCCCGCTCTCTATCAGGTAGTCGAGATAGGCGGCATAGGCGGCGCTCGCACGTTCGCGATAGGTCGTGTCCCGCATCTCGAGTTCGGGCAGGATACGGCCAGCCAGCCGGTTCAGGTGGCGCAGGAACAGCGCGTCGATGATCGCCGGAACGCCATCGAAATAGACATAGAGCAGACTGCGACTGACGCCGACCCGGTCGGCCACTTCGCCAAGCGACAGATTGAGCGTGCGGCCTTCGCGGATCAGATCTTCCGCTGCGGCCAGCAGTTGCTGCTCGCGATCACCCTCTGCCGACATGGCTTCCATGGGCCCGCTGTGCAGCGACCCCGCGAAATTGGCAAGGTAGCGCGAGGCCGATCACCGCATTTATCACTATTGGTTTGACTGTCAGAACCCGGCCCGTCACCCTTTTGTACGCAGAGAGGGAGAGACAGGTCGAGAAAAGGCATGACACGACGCGGACTTATCAAGGCGGGAACGGCGGCCAGCGCACTGGCGGTCACGGCGCCGGCATTTGCGGCCCGGCAGGAAGCAGCCGGATCGACGCCCGAGCCCGAAGGGTGGCGCGAGATCGCGCCCGCACTGACCGGTTATATCGCAGGGGCCGCGAGCCATGCCGTCCCTGCCGCAATCCGCGAGCGCGCGCGGCTCCACATCCTCGATGCGCTGGCCTCGATCGTCGCATGCCACCCGCTTGAAGCCGCAAAGCTGGGCCGTAGCTATGCCGCCGCCATGTCGCCGGTGGGGGAGAGCCCGATCCTGGCGTCGCGCCAGACCGCCTCCCCGGTCGATGCGGTGTTCGCTTCGGCGATGACCGCGCATGCGGCGGAGATCAACGATTTCATCCCTTCCGCCTATTCCAGCCGGGGCCTGCCATCGTGCCGACGGCGTTGGAGGTGGCGCGGCTCAACAAGCGTACGGGTGCGGATCTGGTCGGCGCGGTGACTGCCGGATACGAGATTGCCGGCAGGCTCCCCAAGGCGATCGGCACGCGCAACCTCTACCTCGCAGGCCTCGCCAACCATGGCGTCGCGCCCACATTCGGCGCGGCGGCGACGGCGGCCTCGTTGATGGGTCTGTCAGCCGACGGGGTCGATCACATGCTCGCTTACTGCGCGCAGCAGGCGTCGGGATCGTGGCAATGGCTGCTCGATGTGGGCATGTTGAAAAGGCGTTCGTCTTCGGCGGGATGGGCGCGCGTAACGGGATGCAGGCGGCACAGATGGCAAAGCTGGGCTTCACCGGCGTTCCTGCCAGCTTCGACAACGAGAACGCGTGGTTCCGCTGGCGCGCATTCCAGGGCGAAGGCGCGAACCACGCCTCGCTTTTCGAAGGGCTGCACGAGGACTACGAATTGTCGCTTGCAGCAATGAAGCGATACCCGGTCGGCGGACCGACCCAGCCCGCGGTGCGCGCGCTGCTCGACCTGCGCCAGAGCGTGATGCCCGGCGAGGTAGAGAGCATTACCGTGGCCATGCCCGGCGAGGCCGCGACGTTCGAGCGCGCGAACATGCCCGCGCTCAACATCCCCTACCTCGCCGCGATCATCATGCTCGACGGGCAGCTCGATTTCGTATCCGCGCAGTCGCTCGACCGGCAGGCGAACGACGAAGCGGCGAAGGCTTTCGCGCGCAAGGTGACCGTGATCCGCGACGAGGCGCAGTAAATGGGCGAAGGCGAGTATCGCACCGAGAGCGCTCGGGTGACGCTTACCCGCAAGGACGGGACGCGCGAAGAACGCTATGTGGCCTACGTCCCCGGCTTCCCCACCCATCCGCTCTCGAAAGAAGAGGTGGAGCTAAAGGCGCACGAGCTGGTCGAGCCCGTGCTGGGCTCGGCCAAAGCCGACCGGCTGGTGGCGCTGTGCGACGGCCTCGATAGAGCCGAAAGTGTCGATCCGATCATCGACCTCATGCGTTTCGAGAGCGCCTGACGCGCCCGAACTGAGAGCCACAAAAAGGGGGAAGCATCGCGTGGATGCTTCCCCATCAGTCTCCTCGAGAGGAAGGCTACTCGAGTGGAAGGTTACTCCGCCGCTTCGGCCAGAGCCTCGCTCTTGCGGAACATCATGTGATCGTAATTGGTGCGGTAGAACATGTCCTTCACCTCCTCGTCGAACCCTTCGAGCGAGGCTTCGAACTTGCCGTAGGGATCCTTCGTCCCCTCCGGGTGCGGATAGTCGCTTGAGAACAGGTAGAGCTCCGGCGCCGAGTCGCGGATCATGTGGCCCACATCCTCGTTCGGAAACGGCGTGAAGCGGACCGCGCGCTTGATGTATTCCGAAGGCATCAGGTCCATGTCCTTCAGGTACTGGTCGGTCTTGTTGAACGAGTACCAGCCGTGGTCGAGCATGCGCAGGAACTCGGGCACCCAGCCCGCCCCGCTCTCGATCACGCCGCCGCGCAGATCGGGGAAGCGCTGGAAGACGCCGTCATAGACCATCGCGGTGAGGAATTCCTGCGGCGCGTACCACAGGCACATGAAGTCGGGGAACCGCAGGTTCTCGCCGCCGCCGTGCAGATCGGCCGCACGCTCGCGCCCATTGTTGCGGAACTTGCTCGGCTGGGTTTTCGTGCCCGGCCCGATATGCAGCATGAAGGGGATCTTGTTATCCTCGAGATACTGCCAGAACGGATCGAAGTCCGGGTGCCCGGGGCTCTTGTCGCCCGCAGGCCCAGCGCTGAACATCACGGCCTTCGCGCCCGCCTCCACAGCACGCTTCGCCTCGGCCAGACCACGGTCGGGATCGTCGAGCGGGGTGAACGCGACGCAATCGAGCCGCGGGTCGGCATCGCAGAAATCCTGCTGCGCCTTGTTCAGCGCAGTCGCGGCGGCGTAGCGCTGGTCGTCCGTCTCTGCCTTGGTGATCGCGCCCAGGCCGAAGGTCGGGAAAACCAGTTGCCGCTGGAAGCCGAGCCAGTCGAGCGCCTCGACCCGCTCTTCCTTGTCGAAGCCGCCATAGCCCAGCCAGCCCTTGGCCCCTTCGATGGGGTTCTCGAGCGCCTTTGCGCGCGCTTCGGGGTCCTGTTTGCGCGCCTTGGCGGCGTCGATCATCTTGACGATCTTCTCCCCGCCTTCGCGCTTCGAATAGACCTCGGAATAGGCCTCCTTGTACTCGCCCTCCAGATAGGGGGCGAGCCAGTCCTGCGTTTCCATCGTGTGCGAATCGGCGTCGTTCACGACGCGGCCCTTGGTGTAAGTCATCGGTCTCTCCCTGCGTTTCCCCGCCTACATGTCACACTAGTTGTTATAGTGTCAACGGGGCTGCACAAAGCTCCTGCAAAGTGCAGTTTGCCAACTTTTCTCGGTCTGACTTGCCATCGCCGACTTGGCTGAATATCGGGTACGGACCACCCGGGAGTCCGAATATCGCCGATTTAGTCACAATCCTCGCACTCGAGACCGTCAACGACGCGACTTTCGAAGGCCGGTCCGGCCCGGCGATGGGCCCGCGCCTGTTTGGCGGCCATGCGATTGCGCAGGCTCTGCTCGCCGCATCGGCGGTGGAGGATCCTGCGCGCCTGCCCCATTCGCTGCATGCCCATTTCCTCAAGGCCGGGTCGAGCGCGCATCCGGTCCGCTACGTGGTCACCCCGCTATCGGCAGGGCGAAGCTTCGCGGTCCGGCGGGTCGACGGGTTCCAGGGCGATACGCTGATCTTCACGATGACCGTATCGTTTCATATCGAGGAACAGGGCTACGAGCATACGAGTCCCGCCCCCTTCCCGCTCGATATCGACGCCGCGCTAGCAAGGCTGGAGGCATGGCGCGCGAGCGATGACACATCGGTCAGCATCCCGATCGTCGAGCGGTTGCAGAAGCGCCCGATCGAGATCGTGCCGATCGACCCGGGCCTGCTGTTCGGGTCGGAGGGACGCGAGGCGAAGACCGCCGTGTGGATGCGGATGCGCGAGACCACGGGTGCCGAGCCGCTGCTCCAGCGCGCGCTGCTTTCCTACGCGTCGGACATGATGTTCCTGCGCAACGCGTTGCTGCCGCACGGCATCCGCCCCGGTAGCGATACAATACAGGCCGCCTCGCTCGACCATGCGGTGTGGTTTCACGAGACGCCCGACTTCGACGCCTGGCACCTTTTCGCCACCGAAAGCCCCTGGGCAGGCCACGCCCGCGGCCTCAATCGCGGCCACTTCTACGACCTCAATGGCCGCATGGTCGCCAGCGTCTCGCAGGAGAGCCTCATGCGACCGAAAAATCATCACCGGAAGGAAACCAAGTGAGCACGACCGCGCCAGCGCTCTTCACCTTCGTCAAACTGACGGTGGCGGATATTGATGCCGCAACCGCGTTCTTCGAGAAGGGGTTCGGGCTAACGCATGCCGACACGGTCGACACGCCGGGCTTTCGCGAACACATGATGACGGGCGCGAAGGGGGCGACGACGATCGTCCTGTTCCACTGGAAGGACGGCCGCGCGATCGACACCGGCAACGGCTATGGCCCCGTAGGCATGATCTCGCGCGATCTCGATGCCGACCTCGCCCGCGCGATCGCCGCCGGAGCGAAGCAGAGAGGCGAAACCGTGAACTTCGGGCCCGCACGGATCGCGTTCGTGACCACACCGCAAGGCCACGAAATCGAGATCATGCAGATGGGCGAGGCGCGGGCCGCCGCGTAATCGCGGGCCCCGCCCTCAGTCCTCGTCCCGCCCCGTGCGCCCCGGCTCTGCCCCGTTCGGCGGAGACTACAGCGTCTCGGCAGAGACGATGCGAGGCTCTGCCGCCAGCCTGGCGACAGCGTGATCGTTTGCCTCACCGCGCGCTGGCCAGGTGAAGTCACCACCACAATCGAGCCGTGTGGCGCTGGTAGCCGCCTTCGCAAACGCGACCCAGCACGAATGCACCAGCGACGCGACGCGCGAGTCCTCGGCGGTCAGTCCTTGTGGCAGCATCTGATAGGTCGCCAGCGTGTCGAACACGAAAGGCAATTCGCCACCGTGCGGAGCTCCGTTCGGATCGCGCTCTCGCAAGGCTTGCGGCACGTGGTCGAAGAAGTACTGGACACCGGCGCGCCATCTTCGGCCAAGTCGGCGATCCGCTGCCTCCCGACGAGCCGCCCTTCGTCCGAATTGGCGCCGAGCATCAGCAGCACATCGTGCTCCTCCCCCGCTTCGAACGTCTCCATGATCGAAGCGGACTTCACCACCCCGTCGATGATCGTGCGCAGGCCGAAGGCGGCAGCGCGATCGGAGAGGAAACGCTCTGCCGGTAGCGCGCGCACTTGCGCCGCCGTCGCGTTCGGCAGGCCGAGAGCCTTCGCCGATGCCTCGCCGTGCGCTTCCGCCACCGCCAGCGGAGTACCCGGCGTCGGCAGCGATCCGGTCGACTGGAAAATGGCCTTCTCGAACAGCCCCTCGGCCAGGGGAGAGGTGACCAGATTGGCGGTCATCGTCGCCCCGGCGCTCTCGCCGAACAGCGTGACATTGTCCGGATCGCCGCCGAAACTTGCCGCATTCTCCTTTACCCAGCGTAGCGCTGCGATGGCATCGATCAGCGAATAGTTCGCGTTCGGGCCATCGCCTTCTCCGCGCTCAAGGCCGGGTGTGCCCAGCCGCCCAATCCGCCGAGGCGGTAGTTGATTGTGACCAGCACCACGCCGTCGCGCGCAAAGGCATCGCCGTGATAGGTCGGCAGGCTGCCCGCGCCGACCACTCCGCCGCCGCCGAACAGCCAGACCATCACTGGCGCATCGCGCGCATCCTTGGGCGACCAGATATTGCGCGTCAGGCAGTCCTCCGAGACCGGGCCCGCATAGCCGCCGAAATTGGGCGATCCATCCTCCTTCACCGGCTGGAGGCAGGCGGGGCCGAAGCTCTTGGCGGAGTTCACCCCGTCCCATTCGATCGGCTGGGGTGCGCGCCAGCGCCGCTCGCCGACGGGCGGCTTCGCGTAAGGCACGCCGCGGAAGACCGCCGCATTGCCCTCGACCGAGCCTTCCAGCTTGCCCGAACTCGTCTGCACTACCGGATTTAAGCCAGCTGTATCGACGGTCGCGCAGGCGGAGAGGGCGAGCGTGGCGAGAAGGAGGCCCGGCAGTTTCACAAGCCGCGTCCCTCGGGCAGGAGCCGCTGGAGCAGTTCACGCTCCTCCCCATCGGGATCGTTCACGACCTTCGGATCGAGATCGAAGAGCATCGTCGCACGGTTCTGCAAGTCATAGGTCGGCCATTGCGGCAGCGCCGGGGTATTCGGATCACCGGTGCGCGCGAACGCGATCCAGGCATCGGCCATCAGGTCCGCCATCCGCTGGGTCTCGTCCGTCTCGGGCCCGGTGTAACTGGTCGAGCGCGCGACATTGTCGAACACGAAGGCGATATCGCGCGCATGCGGCGTTTCCAGCCGCCCGCCTTCGACCGAGGTCTTCCAGTCGAGACGATACATGTAGACCGGAGCGGACTGCTGGCTCTTGCGCTCCGCCTGCAGCAGCGCGGTGCCGCGATAATTGCGGAAGGTCGCGACCTGGAAGAACACGTCGCTGGGATCGTAGTCCGGATGCGCCGCGCGCATGCCTGCGATCACCTCATCGACATCGGCATCGCCGGTAAAGGCCTTCAGCTTGACGGGCAACTGCTCCCATGTCAGCGCAAAATTCCCCGGATTGCCGAGCCCGCCCTGCAGGCGCATCTCGTTGTTGTTCGTGCCGACCAGCAGCGGGATATCGGCAGACACGGGGTTGGCATCTGGCGAATAAGGCTGACGCGTGAGCGAGCGGCCGTCGACCACGGGGCGATAATACGCTCCCCGGCTGCGCGACTTCATCATCGCCGCAATGAGATCGTCGATCGGCATGGCCGCAAGTTCCTCGATGCGCGAAACGCCGGCGGTGGTCATCAGGTCCTTCGCCAGAGGCGTACCGACGCGCGGCGTGAACCCGGTGAGCGACATCGACCCCGACTGCGCGATGGCGCGCTGGAACAGGCCGCGCGCATCCTCCATCGCCATCAGGGTGGAAACCTTGGCCGCCCCGCCGGATTCGCCGAAGATCGTCACATTGCTCGCATCGCCGCCGATCGCCTGTGCGTGATCGCGCACCCATTCGAGCGCCCTGACGATATCGAGACTGCCGAGATTTCCGCTGTCGGCATATTTCGGATCGTCGGTCAGCCCGCCGAGATAGGAATAGCCGAGCGCATTGAGCCGGTGGTTGAGCGTGACGATAACCACGTCGCCCCGTTCGGCCAGCCGCGATCCGTCGTAACCGTTGCTCGAACCGGAGCCGGTGACGTAGCCGCCACCGTGCAGCCAGACCATGATCGGGCGCTTCTTCCCGTCCCCCAGCCCCCGGGTCCAGACGTTGAGGAACAGGCAATCCTCGCTGGTGCCGACCGTGTTGGCCCAAGATGCGAAGACGGGCACATCGGGCGACGGGCGCTGCGGGAATTCGCTGCCGAACTCGGTTGCGGCAAGCGGTTGCGACCATGGCTGCGGGTCCGCCGCGCGCTGGAAGCGCCGTCCTTCGGTCGATGCTGCGTAGCGGATGCCGCGGAAGACGTTGACCGTATCGCTCTCGCCCTCGCGCGAACCGACCACCGGACCGTACTGCGTCCTGAGAACGGGTGCGGTTTCAGCCTGCGCAGGAGGGGCGTCTGCACCAGTGGTCGCGCAGGCCGACAGCCCGAGTGCGGCGGCGGTGGCAAGGCCCACCCAAAGTTTGCGGATCGTCATTATCCTCATCCCTCTCGTCTCAGTTTTCCGAGTAATATGGCAAGGCGGTCAGGTCGGAGGCGCGCACCCCCCGCGCCCATACCGCCCGGCCAACCACGAATTGCTCTTCGGGCGCATCGGTCGCCTCGAGTCCGACCTCACCTTCCGCAAGGGTGCGTTCGCGCAGGCCGAGCTGAAGGCGAAGCAGGCGGGCGCGCCGGTATGGGCCTATCTCTGGACCCAGCCGAGTCCGGCGGCGGACGGGCGTTTCGGCGCTGTCCACGGGATCGGTGTCGCGCCCAGTCTCTACAACACGCGCGGGGTGCTCAACGGATCGAGCAAGGAGGCGAACGATCTCGCCGCCGCGATCGCATCAAGCTGGGCGGCCTTCGCGGCGAACGGCGATCCGAACAACGAGCGCGTGCCGCGATGGGAGCCTTACTCTGCGCCCGAGCGTGCTACGATGATTTTCGATGAGAATCTGCGGGTGGAAAACGATCCGCGCGCAACCTTCCGCAAACACTGGACGCCCTGAGGGCGCATAAGTCCCTGCTCAGCTATCGAGCTGGGACGAAGTATCCGGACCTTGGAGGTCGGCCCGAGGCAATCTCCAGCGCAGCCCCGTTCGGCTGTTCTATTCGGGAGCGCAGGCTGCGCCCGCGGTCTGATCGCTCAGGCCTGCGCCCCTGAGGAAGAAGTCGATCCGGGCGCGCAGGCGCTCGGGCGAATGGTCCAGCCCGGCGCCGTGACCGATGGCATCGAGGTGCAGATCGCTCACGAAGATGTCCATGAGCATATCGGCGAGCAGTTCGGGCGATCCGCTCGTCGAGATTCCCTCGCTCTCCCACTGCACGAAGAGCCGTGCGAGCGCTTGACGGGTGCGCGTTGCGGTCCGTTCCAGAAAAATCCGGGCGAAATTCGCATCCTCGATGCTGCGCGCGATGACGATCCGTACCAGCGCGACCAGGTCCCGGTCGAGGAAGTGGAGGCGCAATCCCTCGCCGATGCGGTGGATGACCTGCGAAGGGCTCCCTCCCGCCGCGGCCGACTGCTGGATGATCGCCTCTCCCGAAGCGGCCTTTTCGAAAACCACGGCTTCGAACAGCCCGTCCTTGTTGCCGAACACCTTGTAAACGGTCGCAAGCGAGCCACCCGCACGATCGACTATGTCCTTGAGAGTGGTGCGTTCGTATCCCTGCTCCACGAACAAGGCCCGCGCAGCGTCGATGATCGCCCTCTTGCGACGGTCGAGACGACAAAATTCGGGCAGCCGGGTCATATTTGAGAATCTCTATCAATGTGGGTTGCGTGGCAAGGGTGTAATTACTATTACACCTTCGCACCTGCACAATAGCTGACTGAAAGCCGTCCCCCATGAAGCCGATCCTCGCTGGCCTGGCTGCCTGCCTCCTGCTCACCGCCTGCTCTTCCAGCGAAGAGCCGCCTGCGCCCCAGGCGCTCCCGGTCAAGGCGATCACCGTCGCCCCTCAGACCATCCCCAACGTCATTGAGCTGCCCGGGCGGGTGGAGCCGGTGCGCACCGCAGAGGTGCGCGCCCGCGTGACGGGGATCGTGCAGGAGCGACTCTACGAGGAAGGGACCGATATCCGGGCAGGCCAGCCGCTGTTCCGGATCGATCCGCGCGAATTGCGGGCGAGCTATGCGCAGACCAAGGCGGCACTGACGCGCGCTCAGGCGACTGCCGCCAACGCACGTGCCGTGGTCAATCGCTATCGCCCGCTGGTGGATGAGAACGCCATCAGCGGCCAGGAATACGACGCCGCCCTTGCCGCCGCACGCGAGGCCGAAGCGAATGTGGCACAGATTCGCGCCCAGCTCGACGCGTCGTCGCTCCAGCTCGGCTACACCACCGTACGGGCGCCGATCTCCGGCCGCGCAGGCCGTGCGCAGGTGACCGAGGGTGCGCTCGTCAGCCAAGGCGAAGGCACGCTGATGACGCGCATCGAACAGATTTCGCCTGTCTATGTCAGCTTCGCACAAGCCGCGAGCGAGGTCCTGAAACTGCGCCGCGCGATCGCGGGCGGCGAGGTGGACCTCGACGACAACGACCAGATCGAAGTGCGGCTGACCTTCTCCGACGGCACCGCATACCCCGTGCCCGGGTATATCGACTTCCTCGCCTTCTCGGTCGACCAGCAGACCGGCACGGTCGAGCTGCGCGCCGAATTCCCCAATCCCGATCGTCTGCTGCTGCCCGGCGAATTCGTCCGCGCGCAGATTTACGCAGGCCAGATCGATAACGGGCTGACCGTGCCGCAGCGCGCGGTCACGCTGACGAAGGATGGCGGGACGGTCTATGTCGTCGATGGCAAGGGAATGGCGGCCATCCGGCCGATCAAGCTCGGCGCGATGGTCGATGGCAACTGGATCGTCGAAAGCGGCCTCAAAGCGGGCGACAAGGTGATCGTCAGCAACCTGCAGAAGATCCGCCCCGGTGCGCCGGTCCAGATCGCCAACACGCCGACCGGGCGCAAACCTGCTTCCAAGCCGTCTGCCAAGCAGCCCGAACGCACGAGCGGGGGCGAGTAAACCATGCCACGTTTCTTCATCGACAGGCCGATCTTCGCCTGGGTCGTTTCGCTTGGCATTCTGCTGGCGGGTTTCCTCGCCCTGCGTGCCCTGCCCATCGAGCAATATCCCGAAGTCGCCCCGCCCTCGCTGACCATCAGCGTGGTCTATCCCGGTGCCGACGCCGAAACGCTTGAGGAAAACGTTACCCAGGTGATCGAGCAGCAGCTCAACGGGGTCGAGGGTTTCCTCTACATGTCCTCGTCCAGCCTCTCGAACGGCACGGCGAGCATCACGCTGACGTTCGAAGCGGGCACCGATATCGATATCGCGCAGACCGAGGTGCAGAACCGGCTCAGTACGGTCGAAGCCCGGCTGCCCGAAGAGGTGCGCCGACAGGGGATCACCGTGCGGCAGGCCAATGCGGGATTCCTCCTGATCGTGGCGCTGACGTCCGAAGGCGGCGCCTACGACACGACCGACCTCGGCAATATCGCCTCGAACCAGGTCGTCGACGAATTGCGCCGCGTGCCTGGCGTGGGCGACGTGCAGCTGTTCGGTTCGCAATATGCGATGCGCATCTGGCTCGATCCCGATGCGCTCGCATCCTATAACCTGTCGCCCAGCGCGGTTCTCGCCTCGATCCGCGAACAGAATGCGCAGACCGCAGGCGGATCGATCGGCGCACAGCCTGTGGCCGACGGGCAGGAAATCACGGCAACGATCTCGACCGAAGGCCGCTTCAGCACCGTCGAGGAATTCGAGAACATCATCCTGCGCGCCAGCAACGGCGCCGCCGTGGTGCGCCTGGGCGAAGTCGCCCGGGTCGAGATCGGCGCGCAGAGCTACGCCACATCCACCTCGCTCAACGGCCAACCGATGGCGGGAATGGCGGTCCAGCTCGCGACCGGTGCCAATGCGCTTGCCGCAGCGGAGGGCGTGAAGGAGCGACTGGAAGAAATCGCACCGGGTCTGCCGGGCGATGTCGCCTGGTCCATTCCCTACGACACGACACCCTTTGTCGAAGCGTCGGTGGAGGAAGTGGTCAAGACGCTAATCGAGGCCATGTTCCTCGTCTTCCTCGTCATGTTCCTGTTCCTGCAGAACTGGCGCGCGACGCTGATCCCCACGCTGGTGGTGCCGATCGCACTGGCCGGCGCATGCCTTGGCCTGTGGTTGTTCGGTTTCTCGATCAACGTGCTCTCGCTGTTCGGCATGGTGCTGGCCATCGGCATCCTCGTCGACGACGCCATCGTGGTGATCGAGAATGTCGAGCGGATCATGCGCGAGGAAGGGCTCCCGCCGGTGGAGGCGACGCGCAAGGCGATGGGTCAGATCAGCGGAGCGATCATCGGGATCACCCTGGTGCTGATCGCGGTGTTCATCCCGATGGCGTTCTTCCCCGGGTCGACAGGCGGAATCTATCGCCAGTTCTCGGTCACGCTCGCGATCGCCATCTTCTTCTCCGCGTTCCTTGCCCTGTCGCTGACGCCCGCTCTGTGCGCGACCTTCCTCAAGCCGATCGAAAAGGGGCATGATGCTTCGGCAGAGATCGGGGTGGACGAAGAGGCCGAAGCGCAGCCCGGCTGGCGCGGTCGTCTGGCGCGCGCACGCGGCAGGTCCGCACGCTTCTTCGGCCGCTTCAACCGCTGGTTCGCGCGGATGCAGGACAAGTACGGACGCGCCAATGATCGCATCCTTTCGCGTCCATGGAGAGCGTTCGCGGTCTTCCTCGCGCTCGGGCTCGTCACGGTGCTGTTGTTCATGCGCCTGCCCACGGCTTTCCTGCCGACCGAAGACCAGGGATACCTGATCACCGCAGTGCAGGCCCCCCCGGGTGCCACCACCGAACGCCTCGATGAATCGCTCGATGAGGTCACCGGTTACTGGATGGGCCGCGAAGAGGTGGAAAACCTGGTGGTCGTGCGCGGATTCAGTTTCTTCGGCCAGGGTCAGAACAATGCGCTGATGTTCTCTCCGTTCAAGCCGTGGAAGGAACGGACCGGGGAAGGCAGCAGCGCGGGAGAAATCCTGGAAGATGCGACGGCACGGTTCAGCCAGATCGACGGCGCACTCGCCTTCGTGATCCAGCCGCCCGCCATCCAGTCATTGGGCCAGGCGAGCGGTTTCACGCTCAAGCTACAGGATCGCGCCGGCCTTGGCCGCGAGGCGCTGACCGCCGCGCGCGACCAGATGCTGGGCATGGCTTCGCAAAGCCCTGCCGTCGCGAACCTGCGGCCCGAGGACCAGGGTCCGAGCCCCGAGGTCGAGATCGATATTGATCGGGTGCAGGCGCGTGCGCTCGGCCTGTCGCTGAACGACGTGAATGCCGCGCTCTCGATCACCTTCGGCTCGGCCTACGCGAACGACTTCAACCGCGATGGCCGCGTGCTGCAGGTGCTCGTGCAGGCAGACGCACCCTATCGTATGACACCCGAAGACGTGCTGGCGCTGCGTATTCCCAACGCACAAGGCGAACTGGTGCCGTTCAGCGCCTTCGCCAGTGCAGACTGGTCCGCTTCGCCGGCCAGCCTGTCGCGCTATAACGGCTATCCCGCAATGACCCTGTCGGGCATGGCCGCGCCCGGCAAATCATCGGGCGCTGCGCTGACCGCGATGGAAGAGATGGCCGACCAGTTGCCCCAGGGCATCGGTTACGAATGGACCGGCATTTCCTACGAGGAAAAGCAGGCCGGCGGGCAGATCGGTCTGCTGCTCGGCCTGTCGGTGGTGGTCGTGTTCCTCGTGCTGGCTGCGCTCTACGAAAGCTGGGCGGTGCCGCTCGCGGTGCTGCTGATCGTTCCGATGGGTGTGCTGGGTGCGGTGCTGTTTTCGATGCTGCGCGGCCTTTCGGCGGATGTCTATTTCAACGTCGGCCTGATCACCATCATCGGCCTCGCCGCGAAGAACGCGATCCTCATCGTCGAATTTGCGATCGAGGAGGAAGAACGCGGGCTGAGGCGGATCGACGCCGTGAAAGCCGCTGCAAAGCTGCGCCTGCGCCCGATCATCATGACTTCGCTCGCCTTCACCATGGGCATGGTCCCGCTGGCGCTCGCAAGCGGTGCGGGTGCGGCCAGCCGCATCGCGGTCGGCACCGGGGTGATGGGCGGGATGATCGCGGCCACCGTGCTTGGCATTTTCCTGATCCCGATGCTCTACCTGCTGGTCCGCCGGAATATCAGCCGCAAGCAGCCGCATGCCGCCGGGCATCTGGATGAGCCCGATACCGCAAAACCCATAGCGGACAGCGAAGGGAAACCCGCGTGATGAACCGTCCCGTCAGAACCCTGATCGCCCTTGCAGTATCTACCAGCGCGCTGGCCGGATGCGCGAGCATGGCACCCGAGCATACCCGCCCCCCGGCGGCCACCGCGCCCGCGTACGATCCGGACTACCGGCCCGATGGAGAGGTGGTCGCCTCGCAGCTGTCCTATCGGGACTGGTTCACCGACCCGCGCCTCGTGCAACTGATCGGCACCGCACTGGAAAGCAACCGCGACCTGCTCGCCGCGACGGCGCGGATCGAACAGGCCCGTGCGCGCTATCGGATTCAGGACAGTCGCCGCCTGCCGACGGTGGTCGCCAATGGCAGCGCCACCCGGTCGCGTCAGCCGCTGGGCGTCAATCCGGCGCTGGATGCGGGCGATGTCGAAGGCGCACCGGATTCGATCACCTCCAACCGGTTCGAGGTCGGCGTAGGCGTCAGCGCTTTCGAACTCGATTTCTGGGGCCGTATCGCCAGCTTGAGCGATCAGGCGCGCGCGCAGTATCTGTCCACCGTTGCGGCGCAGCGGGCGTTCTACCTCTCGCTGATCGCCGATACCGCGACGACCTATTACGAGATCGTCGAGACGCAGGAACAGATCGCGCTGGCCGAAGCGACCGCGAAGAGCCGCGAAGAGGGGCTGCGGATCGCCAGGCTCCGGCTGGATAACGGCGTGACCTCCGCCTTGCCATTTCGTCAGGCGGAAACGCTGCTGACGCAGGCCGAGCAGCAACTGTCGAGCGAGAAGCTGGCGCTGGCCCGTTTGCGCAACCAGCTTGCCGTGCTGGTCGGCGGAAACATGCCCGAAGGTTTGCGCGACGGGCTGACACTGGCAGCCCAAGGCAGCGAACCGCGCCTCGCCGCGGGCATGCCGTCCGATCTGCTGCTGGTCCGGCCCGACATCATCGCCGCAGAGGAAGATCTGCGCGCGGCGCGCGCCAATATCGGCGCGGCCCGGGCAGCGTTTTTCCCGACCATCTCGCTCACCGGGAATGCGGGCCTTTCCTCAAACAGCCTCGATGGCCTGTTCTCGTCCGACGGGCTCGGCTGGAGTTTCGGCCCCTCCATCTCCCTGCCGATCTTCGACTGGGGCGGGCGCGAGGCCGATCTCGATCTCGCGCAGGCGCTGGAGGTGGAGCAGGTCGCGAACTACGACAAGACCGTGCAGACCGCCTTCCGCGAAGTGTCGGATGCCCTCGCCGGGCGACGCTACCTCGCAGAGCAGGTCGCAACGCTGGAACGCGCAGTCGAATCGCAGGAGCAGATCGCCCACATTGCGCGCCTGCGCTATCGCGAGGGCGTGGCCGACTATCTCGAAGTGCTCGATGCCGAGCGCAACCTGTTCAGCGCGCGCCAGCAATTGCTGACGACCGAACGTGCGTGGCTGCAGAACCGTGCTACGCTGTTTGTGGCGCTGGGGGGAGGGTTCGACCCTGCCGAGCCAGGTCCGGGCCCGGGCTGAAACCCCGCGGCTGCGGCGGCTCGCCCGAAGGCGTGACGATGCCCTGATGGATACCTCGAGTATTCAGTGCGCAGACAAGAGGTTTCTTGGGATTCCCTCGTCAATTCTCAGGGCCGCTTGGCACCGTGCGGAGCTTTCCTCGCATCGGTTAGTCGGTGGTCGCCACTTGTCCGGCAAGCCATCGAAGCAGGTCTTCCTCGAAGCGCGCGCTGTCCGTCCCCTGTTTGCCAAGCCCGAACCCGTGGCCGCCGTCTTCGTATACACGCAGTTCGGCTTGCCCTCCGCGATGCCGCCAGCGATCGGCAAGCGAAAACGAGCGATCGTGAATCAGCTCGTCGTCGCGCGCGATGGCGACCAGCATCGGGGGCAGCGTATCCGCAGTCAGGGCGGCGTCCGTCGGGCCGTAGATGTAGCCCACGAAGTCCGGCCCCCAGGGCTTGTCTTCCTCGACCACGTTCAGCGCGGTCATGGCGCCCGCCGAAAAGCCGATCATCCCTATCCGGTCGCGGTCCAGCGACCACCTGTCAGCCTCGGCATCGAGCAGGCGCAGGGCTTCCAGTGCATCGGCCGTCGCCATGGGCTCGCTCACTTCGATCGGTCCGCCATCGCTGATCTTGGACATCATTCCCATCATCTTCGCCGCGAACAGCAGATCATTGCCGGGCGTTTCATTCAGCCGGTACTTCAGCACGAAGGCCGCGATCCCCCGGTCGGCGAGCAGCTCGGCCACCTCGGTCCCTTCGGTGGACATCGACAGGATCTGAAAAGCCCCGCCGGGCAGGATGACCACCGCAGCACCCGTCGCCTTGTCCGGTTCGGGCAGGAAAGCGATCAGCTCCGACTGGCGGACATTGCGGACGATCAGATTGTCGTCGGTCCGATACCATTTCTCCGCTTCACCCGCGTCATCGCCGGGCAGCAAGGGGATGGCGCTGGCAAAGTGCGGGCGTTCGACCCGCTCGAAGCCCGGAAGGGGAGCGGAGCAGGCCGCCAAAACAAGCGCGGCCAGCCCGGCCACGGTCAGCTTCCACTTGTGGTTTGCGATTTTCATGACGACCTGCCCTGTTAGAGTATCACCGGATTCAGAAGCCGAAGCTCAGCCCGATCTGCACCAGCCGCCCACGGGTTGAGCCGTTGGTGTAGCCCGGGTCCGCATTGTAGAACGGCGGATCGGCATCGAAGATGTTGTCGATATTGAGCGTCAGGCGCGCATCGCGCCCACCCCCGAACGAGCCGAGCGTGTAAGCGGCGAACAGATCGACAGTGGCAAAGCCGTCCACATCGGTCTGCGTCACGCCGTTGGCGGTCAGCGGCAGCGCCAGCTCGATCCCGCTGTTGTAATTGAGTTCGACCCTCCCCTGCAGCGTCGGCGTTCCCAGCCCGACATAGGCGAGCAGGTTCAGGCGGCTTTCCTGATCCACCGCATCGACCAGCTCATCAGCCGCGAGCGCGGCGACCTTGCGGTTAAGCAGATAGGTGCCGGTCACGCCCAGATCGATGCCGACATCGCCGAGCGTGTGTTCGAAATTCGCGGCGAAATCGATCCCGTCGACCTTGACCCGGCCCAGATTCTGGCGACGTGCATCGAACAGCACATAAGGCCCGCCGAAAGGACCCGCGTAAAGCGAGGCAAGCGACGACGCGCCGTCGAGCGGCAGGTCGCCGACCGCAGCGGTCAACTGCGCGAGCGTGGGATTGCGGGTCACGAAAGAGGAATACAGGCCGGTGAAGATCGCGGGTGTGGTGAACGGAACGATCGCGATCTGATCCTTGAAATCGATGTTGTAGTAGGTCGCCGAAGCACGCAGCGCACCCAGCTCGACCTCAGTGCCCACCGACCAGGTTTCCGCATTCTGCGGGCCGAGGTCGGGATTGCCCCCGGCAAGGATCACCGTCGGCCGCAGGAGGTTGGGGATTTCCGGGTCGGCGGGATCGCGAAACGGACTGAACTGGATGATCTGCGCGCGTGAATCGGGCGCACCGGTCGTGTCGCCAAGGCTGGGCGCGTTGAACGATGTGCCGTAGCTGCCCCGGAATTTCAGACCGTCCAGCGGACTATAGGCAAAACCCACCTTGGGGTTCGTCGTGCTCCCGAAATCGCTGTAATCATCATGCCGGACGGAGGCCGACAGGGTGAGTTCCCGCATCCCCGGGCTGCCGTTGGCGCCCCCGAAGATGGGCGCGACAAGTTCGCCGAAGACCGACATTATGTCGCGCTCGCCCACAGCGCCGGGCGCGGTATTTTCCGCCCCGACGGCCACGTTGCCGAACCGCGCATCGATATGCTGCTGCGTGCCCTCGAGGCCCGCCGCAACGCGCAGATCGCCACCGGGTAGCGCAAAGAGCGGCCCGTCCACGATCAACCGTCCAATGGCCTGCCTGCGGTCCGCCAGTCCGTAGAAATTCTGGTAGATGCTGGCGAGAACGGCCGGATCGCTCGATCCCGGATTATAGGGATTGAGCGCGGTATCGAACGTAGTGCCTGCAAGTGCGGCTTCTTGGGCGACGGCATTGATCGACGGCGAGTTGGACTCGGTACGCGTTTGGCCATAGCTGAGCAGCGCACGCATTTCGAACCCGCTGCCCAGATCGAAGGCGAAGCTGGGCGCGATGTTGAACAGGTCCAGATCGACTTGGCCCTTGTCGTTGAAAACGCCTGCGTAGGAGAAGTTGACCGTCTGGAAGAACGGGTCCGGCGCGATCGGCTGATAATAGGGATTGGTCGCGGTGATGATGCCCGACTGCGCGAAGGCACCGTTCCCGCCAGCGCCGTTCAGATCGTAGGTCTGGCGCGTCGTGCGCTTGGAATAGAGCACCTCCAGATCGAACGCGACGCCGGGGCTCAGATCGAGATCGAGATTGCCGAGCACCGAATGCAGCGTCTCTTCGGGCAGGAATGCCCCGTTGTCGGTGTTGTCGCATTGCGAGATCGTGCCCGGTGTCCGGTCCGGCAGCGCATAGGTCGTCACCACCCCGCCGCGATCGATCGAGACGGTGCCCGGCGCGCAGCCGCCGGTATTGGCGCTGATCTGCTGCACATAGTCGCGGTCGCGCCCGAACAGCGCGTCGTTCCACGAGTGCGAATAGGCGATGTAGGCAGACCCGCTATCCCAGCTTTTGCCGGCGATCAGGTTGGCATCATATTGCTGGTAGTCATCGGCAACGCCGTAGCCGCCGGACACCTCCACCCCGTCGAAGGCGCGCCGGGTAATGAAGTTGATGACCCCGCCCACGGCATCCGAGCCATAGACCGATGACCCGCCATCGAGCACGACCTCGACCCGCTCGATCGCGGCCACGGGGATGGTGCCCGGGTCGAACGGCGTTCCCAATACGCCCACGCCGGGCCCGCGGTGACCGTTGAGCAGCACAAGCGTCGTGCCGCCCGAACTGCTGCCGCCGATCTTGCGCAACGCGGGCGTGACAGACGTGATGGCCGCGCCCAGCGACGGAACGGTGGGCACGGTGTTGAATGCGGAGGAAACCTGCGGGACAGAGGCGAGAATATCGTTGGTGTCCGTCGCGCCGCTGGCGGTGATGCTTTCCTGGTCCACGCTCAGCACGTTGGTGCCGACGGGCGCCACGCCCCGGATCGAAGTGCCGGTGACCACGATCGTGGTGTCTTCCACGACCTCTTCATCAAGCGGTTCGGTCTGCGCGAAGGCGGGCTGCGCGAGCAATGCGACGGTCGCCGCCGAAACGTAGAATGCTGATTTGATCTTCATGTCTCTCTCCCAAATCCGGCCTTTGCGAACCGGTATTCCTGTTTTCAGGCTGGGCTCATCGGCCCTGCCCGCAGTTCAGTCCTTCGAACCCCGCGTGGCCGGGCCATCTCGCGCGCCGATCAGCAGGCGCGGTTGGCCGATGATGCCGACCGGAACCGAGAGCTCATCGGCATCCTCGATCAGCCCGTCCGCCTTCTGCTTTGCCGCCATGGCGTTGCGCAGCGGCGGGGCAAGTTCGATCTCGATGGTGTTGGAGCCGCGCCGCAGCTTGCCGGTCAGGTCGACCCGGAAGGGCGGCAGGACTGCGCGCGAGACGGGTTTGCCGTTGACGCTTACCCGCGCGGTCCCTTCGATCCGCTGCAGATCGAGCACTGCGCAGCGCTCCGCCGACGCAGCGGGAAGCGTTGTCGTGGTGCGATAGAGAATCGGCCCGGCGGTCGCGGCGAAGGCTTCGCTCTGCCGCAGGTCCGTCAGCGACCCCGCGACCTGTATCGAGGCATCGCCCGCCTGCACCCGCCATTGCATCGGCTTGCGGGTGGTCCATTGCCGTTTGCCCGCGACGCAGCGCGAAGCCTTGGCGAAAGGCGCGGCGCCCCGGATCACGAAGACCGATTCCAGCCGCCCCAGTTTCAGCGCAACGACGCCCTTCGCGTCCGCAGCGACCGGCCATATCTTCCCTCCCATCGGGTCGAAGAGGGTCAGCGTCTCACCTGCGGCTCCACGAATGCGCAGCTTCGCGACTTGCGGCGTGGTCGACTGGTTAGCGAGAAAATGCGCGGTGCGGCCTTGCCCCAGATCGCGCGATATCCGGCGGACACCACCTTCCGAAACGAGGCTGATCGAAGGCGCAAGCTGTTCCAGCAGCTCACCCTGCGAGGATGCCGAGCGCTCCTGCGCCACCGCACGCATGGCGGCCGCCACGATCCGGTCATTGCGCTCGAAATCCTTGAAGCCCGGCTGGCGCTGGGGCGGCTGACCATAGACGATGACCTTGCGCCCATCCCGCGCCGCCGCGCGCAGGGCCTTTGCGGTCTGCGCCTGCATATAGGGCGCATCGGCCACAATCACCGGCGCATTACCATCGATCAGCTCGACCGATTGCAGCGCGTCGTCGTTCGCCCAGGTCCAGGTAACGCCCACCCGGTCCAGCGCGCGCAGAGCCGGAAGCACCTGCTCGATCCACTCGAGTCGCGGGTCGGTCGTCTTGTCGGGGAAGGTGGCGAAGGGCAGCGAGAGCGGTTCGGACGGGTCGAACAGTCCATCGGGCGTCATCGCGCCTGCGAACAGGAATTCGTCGCGTGCCGGTGCCGAATCCTCGATCTCCAGCGGGAAGCCGAGGAACGGGTAATAGACCAGCACATCGGCCTGCGCCTTGCCCGCCTGCAACAGATTCTGGACCCGCGCCATATAAGCGGTCAGCGCAGGTTCGGCAGACCAGATCGCGCTTTTGCGCCCGTAATTGCCCGAGAAGATGAAGCCGCCCGCCTCGTCGGTGAACGGATACCAGCCGGCCAAGCCGAACTCGCGCGACAGCCGCTCTCCGCCGCGCCCTTGCGTATATTCGTAAGGGATGCCGTGCCACACCAAGGCGTTGACGCCTGCCAGATAGGCCTTGTCAGCCGCCGCCTTGAGCTGCGCCGGAGTGACCGCGTTGGCCCTTTGCGCCCAGACGAAGGATTCCGCCGAAACGATGGGGCGGTCGTACAGCAACCCTGCTGCGCCAGCGAGCTTGAGGAACAGCGGGCTGCCGCCGCCGTAAAGCTGCTCGGTCTCCGGAATGTCGTTCGCGCCGAGGGCGCGGATCGTATCGACATCTGTGCCGTAGCTCTGCCCGCGCGAGAGCATCCCACGTGCATTGGCCCATTCGCGACTGGTCTCGACGAACCGCTCGCGTATCAGGTCCGACATGGTCAGCGCGTAATCGTAGCGGATACGCTCGTCGTCGTCGGTCAGCTGGAAGGCCGGGGCAGCGGTGCGCCGCCCCACTTCGCGGATAAAGTAATTGTCCTGAAAATCCTGAAAGACCGCGGGCAGGTATGGGGCCAGCTCATAGCCGCGCCGCTTTGCGAATTCGGGCAGAATGTCGCTTGCGGCCAGCTGATCCACCTTGAATTCGAGGCTGTCGTTGAAGAGGCCGCGCAGCGCCTTGCCGTAGAAAGGGGCGAGGCCTGCGCGCGACCCGAAGGCCCAATCGTAGTGCGCGCGCAGCGTTGCCGCATCCGCATGGTCGATCACAAAGCCCGGCGTGCGCGTCGCGGTGAGCGTGGGGGCCTCGCCCGATGGCATCACGAAGACGAAGACGATCTGCCAACGCCCTTGCGGCGCGGTCCACGAGAGCCGCCCGTCCGCAACCTTGCCCGTCAGGTTCACCACCTTGGCGGGGTCGAGCGCGATGGTGTCGGTGACGTCGAGTACGTTGAAGGCGCGCTTGCCCTCCACCACCGGCGCGGCGACCACAGCTTTCAGCTGCGCCAGTTCCGGCAGGAAATTGCTCAGGTCCTCGCCGAACTCGCGTTCGCCGAAGGCCAGCAGATAATCGTTGAAGCCGGGCGACGGCAGCGGCACTTCGACGTCGATCTCTTCACCGCCGTCCACTTGCATTTCCGAGAAGGCAAGCTCCTTCAGCCCCTCGCTCGCCGCGACCTGCGGGCCGCCTGCCGGCCATCCGCTGAGATGCGTGAGATCGACCTGCAGGCCGGCATCCGTTGCACAAGCGAGCACCTCGCGCAGCGTGCGGAGATACTCGGGCGATTGCGTGTCGCGAATGCGGTCGCGCCACTGCGCATCCTCGACCGTGGCGAGGTCGGCGGTGAAGGGCTGGATCTCCACCCCGGCAAAACCCTGTGCCTTGAGCGCCCGCACCTGCTTGCAGGCCTGCTCCGGGTTCACGTCGGCACCCGGCCACCACCACCGCGTCCACGGTCGCACGCTGGCAGCAGGCTTCAGAAGGGTCGCGGCGTCGATCGGGCCCAGCGTGTGGGTCAGCTCCGGGGCCGAACCGGAACCGGGCGGATTTTCGGCAAATGATGCAAGCGACACCTGCTCACCGCTCGGCGCAGGAGGATCCATCCGCTCGAGCAGGTCGGAGCGCAGCCAGAAAAAGCCGATGGTCGCGAAAAGAGCGGCGAGCACGACCAGCCCGCCGACAATACGCACGGCCCAGACAGCCCAGCGCGGCGCCCGCTTTGAGCCATGCGACTCGTGTTCAGATCGGCCAATACCAGCCATCGCTTTCGTCACCTCTCCCTGCAAACCCCTGACTTTCTTTGCGAAATCAGCCGACTTGCGAGCCCTTTTTACTTTTTCCTTCCAACTGGATGGTTTTGTGCCTATAGCTCCAGCAGCGATGGCGCGCCAGTCGTCATGTAAAAAAATTCGGAGATATGGCTTTCCGGCCAGTCTCGTAAGGTTTTCCGGAGCGTCGGCCCCATTAACAGAGGCACGAATCGCCCGAAGGGAGAGATATGGATCGGGCAGTATATGCCGCTGGGAAAAGGCCTTCTTTACGCCTCGGCTTCTTAAGGCGCCTTGGTTTTGGCGTCGGCGACTTCGGCATCAATATATTCTGGAACACGACGAATCTTTTCGCGATGTTCTTCTATACTGATGTCATCGGCCTATCGAACATCGCTTCGGGCTCGATCATCTTCGGCGCGATGCTGTGGGATGCGGTAACCGATCCCGTGGCCGGATACCTGATCGGACGGACCAACAGCAGGCTCGGCAAATTTCGACCCTACCTGCTGCTCGGCGCCATCCCACTCGGTGTGTCCTTCTGGCTGATGTTCAACGTGCCCACTGCGGGCGTGGGGATGATGGCCGCCTATGCCTTCGGTTCGCAGCTGCTGTTTCGCACCTGCTACACCGTCGTCAGCGTACCCTACAGCTCGCTCTCCGCTACCATGACCAGCGATTCCGACGAACGCAGCCGGCTGGCGGTCCACCGGATGGTCTTCGCCACCGCCGCTGGGGTGGTGGTCGCCGGCCTGACCCGCGCAGGGGCCGATGCCTTGGGCGCGGGCGACCTGGCACTGGGGTTCGAACGGATTGCCATGATCTATTCGGGGCTCGGCATGGTGGCCATCCTGCTGTGCGGCACGGTCGTACGCGAGCCCGCGCGCCCGGAGGCGGAGCCCCCTCGTCCCTCGCTGAGAGAGACGCTGGCAGGCCTGCGCGGCAATTCCGCCTTTCTCTATGCCTTTGCCATCATCGTGATCGGGATGTCGGGGATGACGATCGCCAACAAGGGCATCCTCTACTACCTGAAGTACAATCTCGGCGCGGAGGACAAGACGGGGCTGGTGCTTGTCAGCGTGGCGCTGTCCCTGATGCTTTTCGTGCCCCTGTGGGGCGTGCTCGCGCAGAGGTTCGGCAAGCGCCGCATCTGGCTCGCGGGCACGCTGATCTCGATCAGCAGTACGTTCCTGCTGTTCATCAACCCGATGCAGCAAGTTGCAGTGGTCACGCCGCTATTCGTGCTTGGCGCAATCGGTGGAGCCGCGCATTACTTCAGCATCTGGGCGATCATTCCGGACACCGTCGAATTCGGGGAATGGAAAACCGGCATCAGGGTGGATGCCGTCATCTTCGGCGCGGTCTCCTTCGCGCAGAAGCTCTCGCTGGGTTTCGCCACGCTGATCGCCGGGCTGCTGCTGGATGCGTTTGGCTACGTCGCCAACCAGCCGCAGACTGCCACCGCGCTGTTCGGGATCAAGGTGCTGGTTTCGCTCGCCCCGCTGGCGACCGGGCTGATCTGCCTTCCCCTCGTCCTCAAATTTCCGCTGGACCGCGTCCTGCACGCCCAGATCGTGCGCGACATCGCGGGCCGCCAACAACGCAATCAGGGAAACTGACTCCGCATGCCTTTCGACGACTTCAATACCGCGCAGCCCGATCCGGCGATCGAGGCCGAGATCGACGGCCTGCTGGAAGAGCTGACGCTCGAAGAGAAGGTCTACATGATGTCCGGTCACGGATTTCATTACTACTTCACGCAGGTCGACAACCGGCAGTTCGGGCAGCGCGCCTACGCGGCGGGCAGCGGGTGCGAGCGGCTGGGGATCGAACCGCTCTATTTCTCGGACGGTCCGCGCGGCAAGCGTCACAAGGAAGCCACCACCTGCTTCCCCGTGCCGATGGCACGCGCGGCGACATTCGATGTCGATCTGGAAGAACGGATCGGCAAGGCGATCGGTGTGGAGGCGCGCGCGCTTGGCGTGACGCTGTCGGGCACCATCTGCATCAACTTGCTGCGCCATCCCGGCTGGGGCCGCGCGCAGGAAACCTATGGCGAAGATCCCTTCCAGCTGGGCGAATTCGGCGCGGCGCTGTGCCGCGGCGTGCAGGCGCATAACGTGATCGCCACGGTTAAGCACTTTGCGGTCAACAGCGTGGAGAACACGCGCTTCAAGATCGATGTCTCGATCGACGAGCGAACCCTGCGCGAGGTCTACCTGCCGCACTTCAAGCGCACGCTCGATGCAGGCTGCGGCTCGGTGATGAGCGCCTACAACAAGGTGAACGGCGAATACTGCGCCCACAACCGGCACCTGCTGACCGATATCCTGAAAGGGGACTGGGGCTTCAACGGCTTCGTCCATTCCGACTGGGTGCTCGGCGTGCATGGGGTCGACGCGGCAGAAGCCGGGCTCGACATCGAGAATCCCGAAGGCGTGAAGTTCGGCAAGAAGCTGGTCGCGGCGGTGAACACTGGCGAAGTATCGCAGCAAGCGATCGATCAGGCGGTGCGCCGCATCCTGCGCACCCAGATGCGCTTCGCCCGCGAGCCCGATCCGCGCGAATATTCACGCGACGATCTGGCATGCGAAGAGCATGTCGCGCTCGCCCTCGAAGCAGCCGAGAAGAGCATCGTGCTGCTCAAGAACGAAGGTGTCCTGCCCTTCGATCGCAGGCAGCTTTCCACCCTGGCGGTCATCGGCCGCCTCGCCGATGTCGAGAACCTTGGCGACAAGGGATCGAGCAGGGTCACCCCGCCCTACTCGGTGACGATCCTGGAAGGCCTGCGGAAGCTGGTCGGTGCCGATATCGAGATCCTGTTCGACGATGGCTCGGATCACGACCGTGCGGTCGAAGTCGCTGAGGCAGCGGACGCCGTGCTGTGCGTCAAAGGCTTCACCTGGAAGGAAGAAGGCGAGTTCATCCCCGGCGACGAAGCGCTGGATAGCGACGACCCCAATTCACGCTCGACCAGCGGCGGCGATCGCCATCACCTGCGGCTCAGGCCGGAAGACGAGGCGCTGATCGGCAAGATCGCGGCGCGTCATTCCAAGGTCGCGGTCGCACTCGTCGGGGGCAGCGCGATCATGAAGAACGCGTGGCACATGGATGTCGGCGCAATCGCGATGACATGGTATTCGGGCATGGAGGGCGGCACCGCGATTGCCCGCGTCCTGTTCGGCGACCGCGTGCCGAGCGGCAAGCTGCCCTTCACCGTTCCAAAGCACGAGGACGACCTGCCCTTCTTCGACCCAGCCGCGCTCGAAATTGAATATGGCCCGCTGCACGGCTATACCAAGCTGGACGCGGAGGGGATCGAGGCGGCCTATCCGTTCGGCTTCGGGCTCAGCTACACGCAGTTCGAATATGGCGCTGCCCAGGTAAAGCTGACGGGCGACGAAATCGTGGTCGAAGCGAAAGTCACCAATACCGGCTCGCTTCGCGCCGATGAGGTTGCCCAATGCTATGTCGGCTTCCCCGGCTCCGCAGTCGATCGCCCGGTCAAGCTGCTGCGGGGTTTCGAGCGGATCACGATCGAGCCGGGAGAGAGCGCGACGGTCTCTTTCACGCTGTCACCCAGAGACCTTGCCTATTACGATGTGGCTTCGAAAAGCTGGCGGATTGAAAACATCCGATACGCATTTTATGTCGCTGCAAGCAGCCGCACCGAAACGGATAAGGCCGCCCATCTCGACGCCCCGGCACACTGGTCTGGCCTGTCTTTCCCCGCATGACGAAGCGGGCCGATCCTGCAACCATCCAGAAGGATGCGACCTTGGCGAAACCTGCTGACAAGAAACCGGCGGGCAAGCGCGAACTGGTCCAGACACGGGCGGAGGAAACGCGCGAGCGCATTCTCGATGCCGCTTACGAAGCCTTTGCCAAGCAGGGTTTCGAAGGCGCCAATACCCGCGCCATCGCCGCCACGGCGGATACCACGCACGCTGCCATCCGCTATCACTTCGGGACCAAGGAAGAGCTGTGGCGGGAGGTCGTTCGGCGGATGTACGACGAAGTCGCGGAAGAGGCGGAGCTGACCCTTGTCGAAGATACCGCCGGCAGATCCCCAACCGAATTGCTGCGACGTTACCTGCGCAGCTATGCGCGTTACAGCGCGGCCAACCTCAATCATGCGCTCATCACGATCTCGGAATCGGTGACGGGAGGGGAGCGGCTGGAATGGATGAGCGAGACCTTCATCCGGCCCCGCCACGAAATTGCGCTGACCCATCTGCGCAAATACATGGACGCCGGGCTGTTGCCCGATATCTCGCCGGTGGCGCTGCTCTATATCATCGTGTCGGTATGCCAGATGCCCTTCGTGCTCTCGCAGCAGATGAAGGTCCTCTACGACGTCGATATGACCGACGAGGCCGTGATCGACGAGCATATCGACGCCGTCCTGAAGATTTTCGTACCCGATAACTGATCCCGGCGGCGTGGCACATCGCCGGGGAATTCTCACGCCCCGTGAAAAACTATCCAATTGGATGCTTTTATGACCCGCAGCTTCAAGACAGCTCTTTCCCGCAAATGCCGAGGCACGCTGCTTCTCGCCTTCGGTTTGACGTTGGCAGCCTGTTCGGCCGAGGCAGAGCCCGCGCTTCCCGTGACCGACGCGGCTACCGTGATAAGGATTTCGCAGGGCGAGCTGATCGGAAGCACGACATCGCAGGGGGCGCAGGCGTGGCTGGGCATTCCCTATGCGGCCCCGCCCACCGGCGATCTGCGCTGGCGCGCCCCGCGTGAGCCTGCGGCGTGGGAGGGGCGCTACGAGGCGCTGGATGGTACGCGCCGCTGCCTGCAATATGCCTCCGAGATCGAACCGGGCTTCGAAGGGGGCGAACTGGCGGGATCGGAAGACTGCCTGTTTCTGAACGTCTGGGCACCGCCCGGGCCTGTCGACGATCTGCCGGTGATGGTCTGGATCCATGGCGGGGCAAATGTCTGGGGTTTCGGTGGTCAGCTCGATCCCTCGCGCCTCGCTCTCTCGCAGAACGTCGTGGTGGTGGCACCCAATTACCGGCTCGGTCCGATGGGCTGGTTCGCGCATTCGGCGCTGCGCGACAGCGCTGACGAACCGGAAGACGGCTCGGCGAATTTCGGCCTGCTCGATCTCATCGCGGCCCTGCGCTGGACGCAGGGCAATATCGCGGCGTTCGGCGGGGACCCGGAACGGGTGACGATCTTCGGAGAGTCCGCGGGCGCATTCAATGTCGGTGCCCTGCTGGCATCGCCCCAGAGCGAGGGTTTGTTTACCGGGGCCATCATGCAAAGCGGCGGCTTTGCCTCGCACAGCATGCGGGAGGCCGAGTTCGGCCCCGACAACGAAGCCGACCGACGCGGCGTCGCATCGCGCGAGGTGCTGGCCCAGCTCGCCATTCCCGAAGCCAGGCAAACCGCAGCCACTTTGCGCACCATTGCCGCAGCCGACCTCTTCCAGGCCTATCAGGATTTGCGCCCCGACGAAGGCGGGCTCGGCGACAGCATCGACCCGATCGACATTGCCGCCGACGGGATCGTGGTGCCAAGCGAGGGCCTGCCCGCCCTGCTCGCGCGCCAAGACGGCTTGCACGATGTGCCCGTGATCTTCGGCACCAACCGCGACGAGGTGCGGGCCGCCGGCATGTTCGACGATCACTTCACCCGCTCGATCGGCGGGGTGGCGTTCTTCGCGAAGGATACCGATGCCTATCTGGCTCACGGTGCGTACCCCAGTGCCACCTGGTTCGACCGCGCAGTCGCGGGCCCCGCCGATCTGCGCACCAAGGCCGGTGCGGCGCCGGTTTTCGCCTACCGTTTCGACTGGGACGAGGAAGGCAACGCCTTCGTCAGCGATCTCGCCACACTTATCGGCGCATCGCACGCGATGGAAATCGGCTTCGTTTTCGGCGATTTCGAAAGCCCCTACACCGACCCCTTCGACTTCTTCTTCACCGATGGCAACGAGGACGACCGGCTGTCGCTGTCCGAAAGGATGATGGCCTACTGGGGCAACTTCGCGCACACCGGCGATCCGTCGAAGGGCCCCAACGAGGCGTCATCGCGATGGCATGCATGGACCGCCAATGCGCCCGGAACGATGGTGTTCGATACCGAGGCGACCAACGGCACGCGCATGATGCGCTACACCTCTTCGCTGGAGACGCTGGTCGAGCAGTTCGTCTCCGACGAGCGTTTCCGCAACGACACCGATCGCTGCAAGAGCGCCAAGCTGGCCGCGGATACCGCCATTTCCACAAGCGCCAGCCCCGGCCCATGGCGCGCACTCGCTACCCGATATTGCCAGACATCGCAGGAGACCGACTGATGCGCAGCAGCCCGCGCTCGCAAGAGCAGGAGATCGACGTATTGGTGGTCGGTGCCGGTATCTCCGGCATCGATGTGGCCTATCACCTCATGAAGCGCTGCCCCGGCCACAGCTTCATCATCGCAGAGGCGCGCGAGCGGATCGGCGGAACGTGGGACCTGTTCCGCTATCCCGGCATCCGCTCCGACAGCGACATGCACACCCTTGGCCTGCCGTTCCGGCCGTGGCGGGGCGAGAACGCCATCGTCGATGGACCCTCGATCCGCGATTATCTGGAAGACACCGCGCGCGAGTTCGGGATCGACAAGCATATCCGTTTCGGCCAGCGGGTCGTTGCCGCCGACTGGGACAGCACGGCAGGCCGCTGGAACGTGACGATAGATGCAGCGGGCAAGGAACGGGTCGTGCGCGCGCGCTATCTCTACTGGGGCAGCGGCTATTACAGCTACAGCGAAGCCCATTCGCCCCCACTGCCCGGGGCCGAAGATTTCGCAGGCCCCGTCATCCATCCGCAGTTCTGGCCGGAGGATCAGCAGGTCGAAGGCAAGACCATCGTCGTGATCGGCAGCGGCGCGACCGCGATCACGCTGGTGCCCGCCCTCGTCGCGCGCGGCGCCAAGGTGGTGATGCTGCAGCGTAGCCCGACCTATGTCGTCTCGCGCGATCCGAAGGACAATATTGCCAACCGGCTCCATCGCTTCCTCCCAAGCTCCGTAGCGGGCCGGTTGGTGCGGTGGAAGAACGTGGCCTATTCGATGGCGACCTACGGCCTCGCGCGCAAAAAGCCCGAGAAGGTGAAGCAGGCCATCCTCAAGGGCGTCGGCGAGCGGATATCCGACGCGCGGATCGTCGAGCAGCATTTCACGCCCGATTACAATCCGTGGGACCAGCGGATTTGCCTCGTCCCCGATGGCGACCTGTTCGAGGCGATAGAGGCGGGCAAGGCCGAGGTCGTGACCGGACAGATCGACCGGTTCGAAAGCAGCGGCATTCGCCTTCGCTCAGGGCAGCTGCTCGAATGCGATATCGCAGTCACCGCGACGGGCCTCAAGATGGAGCTGTTTGGCGGCGCGCGGCTGACGGTCGACGGCCAGCCGATCGATATGACGCAGCGCACGATTTACCGCGGGATGCTGATCTCCGGCCTGCCGAACATGGCCCTCGCGTTCGGTTATGTGAACGCCTCGTGGACCTTGAAATGCGACCTCACCGCGCGGAATTTCTGTCGGCTGGTGAATGAGTCGGCACGGCATAACGACGCCGCGTTCGTGGTGCCGGAAAGTGCGCAAGCGGGCGAACGCAAGCCCATGATCGCGCTCGACGCAGGCTACGTCAGGCGGGCAGCGGACATTTTGCCGATGCAGGGATCGCGCGGCGGATGGCAGGTCCGCACCGATGTCGCACGCGACACGCTGGATTTCCATTTCAGCCCGATCGAGAAGGCCGACATCGAGTTCCGCGATTGCCGAAGCGAGACGGCAGGAGCATCGCAGTGACGGCGCCTTCAAAATCGGTCGCCGTCATAACCGGCGCTGCCAGCGGGATCGGGCGTGAGCTTGCCTCGCTGTTCGCGGCGCGCGGCTATGGGCTCGCCTTGGTCGATATAGACGCAGCCGGGCTGAATGTGCACGCCGATGCGCTGCGAGAGCGCCACGGATGCGACGTCATGACCTACGTCGTCGATTTGGCGCAACCGCAGGCGGTCCGCGATCTCGCCACCTCGCTCGACGTTGCCTACGGCGAGCACCTGGCGCTGCTCGTCAACAATGCCGGAATCGCGCTCGGCGGTCGGTTCGATGCGGTGAAAGAAACCGACTTCGATTCCTGCATGCAGATCAATTTCAATGCGGCAGTGCAGCTGGTGCGGGCCTTGCTTGCGCCGCTGGAAGCGGGCGCAGGCGGGTGGATCGTCAACGTGTCGAGCATTTTCGGGATCGTCGCCCCGCCCGGCCAGGCCGCCTACTCGGCCAGCAAGTTCGCGCTTCGCGGGTTCAGCGAAGGTTTGACGCACGAGCTTGCCTCGCGCCCGAAGATCGGCGTCACCACCGTATTCCCGGGCGGCGTGAAGACATCGATCGCCCGGAATGCGCGGGTGCCCGAAGGCGTCGACGAAGGCATCCGTGCGCAGCAGATTGCGGCGATGGAAGCAAAGTTGACCATGGACCCGCAAGCGGCTGCAAAAATCATCGCCACCGCGGTCGACCGGCGCAGCGCCCGTGTCCTGGTCGGCAAGGATGCCCGGCTGGCGGAGAAGATCCAGCGCCTCCTGCCGACGCGATACTGGAAGATCATCGGCCGCAGCGCCTAGCGCATCCGGTTGGCCCATATTGCCGGGCTACCCGAATCCTCGCGGATCCGGACACTCAAACGGGGGGAATGCGCGAGTCCGTATTTGCCCCGATTGGTCGGTCTGACACGCAGGCAAAAACGGCGCCCACCGCCCCGTTCACCGCAATCGCGAGCGCGAATCGGTCCGCCCATCGAAAGAATTCGACAACCACCTCTCGCCAAAGGGTCGGATGATGAAATCGAGGACGTTCGCCACATCCCAATGAGATATAGCGAGCACGATTCTCCAAGTAATCGGAAAGAAGGCGAATGGCGGAGAGGGTGGGATTCGAACCCACGGTACTGTTGCCAGTACACTGCATTTCGAGTGCAGCGCATTCGACCTCTCTGCCACCTCTCCGCAAAAAAAGGGGCTTGATGCGGCGCGGCAAACAGCCACGCCGGAAGGCCGGGAGCGGCGCAGCTAGCCTAATGTGACGGCGCTGCCAAGCCCCCGATTTGCATGCGATATCGCTGCGCGCGATCGACCGCCCATTGTGCATGGGGCTTTGCGCATCTATCTTGGCCCCAATGCAGGTTTCGCAGTTCTTTTCGCACCAGGCCGGTCGCCAGATCGAAGTCCCGCTGACGCGCCAGGCGCGCTTTGGCGTGGGCGACGTCGTTCGCCACAAGATGTTCGATTTTCGCGGCGTGGTATTCGACATCGATCCCACCTTCGCCAATAGCGAAGAATGGTACGAAGCCATTCCCGAACAGGTCCGGCCAGAGCGCGACCAGCCGTTCTACCACCTCTTCGCCGAGAGCGACGATGCCTATTACGTCGCCTATGTCAGCCAGCAGAACCTGCTTGGCGACGGGCCAGGCGGGCCGGTCGATCATCCGAACATCGCAGAGATGTTCGATGGGTTCGCCGACGGCCGCTATGCCATGCGGCGCGGGATGACGCACTGAGCGGACCTTCCAGTCGGCCGCAAACTCGCGCCAGCCACATTGCCGCTACTGCCGGATCTTCCAGCCCGACTTGAGAATCGCGAACACGCCCAGCGCCAGTGCGATATTGAGGCCCAGCAGCCCCGCCGCCGCCCAGATGACGGGCTGAGCGCCCGCTTCCATGTGCCCGGCAATGTCGCTCTGCCCGATAAAGCCATAGCGGAAGCCCGAGATCACATAGAAGAACGGGTTGAAGTGGCTGATCGTGTAGAACGGCTCTTGCAGCCGGTCGATCGTGTAGAACGTGCCCGACAGCAGGCTGAGCGGTGCGACGATGAAATTCGTCACCGCCGCGTTGTGATCGAACTTTTCGGCCCACACCGACGTCGCCAGCCCGAAGAAGCCTAGCATCAGCGCCCCCATCAGGCCGAACCAGACGATCGCCCACGGATGCGCGATCGTCAGCTTCGCGCCGGGATAGAGCCAGATCGCCAGCGCCACCGCGCCGCCGACCAGCACTGCGCGCGTCACCGCCGCGCCGACGATGCCCGCCAGCAGCTCTCCGTGGCTCAGCGGCGGCATCAGCAGGTCGATGATCGTCCCCTGGATCTTGCCCGACAGGAAACTGAAGCTGGAATTGGCGAAGCTGTTCTGCATCATCGCCATCACGATCAGGCCGGGCGCCAAAAAGCTCTCGAACGGCACGCCCAGAATCTCGCGCCCGCCCCGCCCCAGCGCGACCGAGAAGATCACGAGGAACAGCAGCGTGGTGAAGGCCGGTGCCCACACCGTTTGCGTCTGCACCTTGAAGAAGCGGCGCACCTCCTTGCGATAGAGGCTCCACAACCCGATCCGGTTGATCCCGTGGATGCGCGGGCTGCCCCATTCGGGCAGCGTGGAGGGCACGGCGTTGCTCTGGGAAAGTGCCCGATCTGCGGGCGGCGCTTGATCGCTCATGCCCCGCCGCCTAAGCGCTAGGGATACGGGTGGCAACCCGGCGCGCGAATACCTAACTATGCGTGCACGCACTTAGCAGATGGATTTTCGATGAGTTGGACCGAAGAGCGCACCGCGACCCTCAAGCGTATGTGGGAAGGCGGCTCTACCGCGACCGAGATCGCCAAGGAACTGGGCGAAGTCTCGCGCAATGCCGTGATCGGCAAGGCCCACCGGCTGGGGCTGAAATCGCGCCCGTCCCCGGTTAAGGCGGCGGACAAGACGAAACCCGCCGCCCCCAAGGCCAAGCCCGCGCCGAAACCCAAGGCGGCCGAGCCCGCCCCCGCACCGGCTCCGACTCCGACTCCGGCACCCACACCCGCTCCGGCACCGGCAGAGAAGCCCGAACCCAAGCCTGAGGCTGCGCAGGGCCCCGCCACCCCGCAGGGGCAGGACGCGCCCGAACCTGAGGCAGCGAAATCGAGCAGTCCGCGAGTCGTCTCGGTCGGCCCCGGTGGCTTCCTGCGGCAGGGCCCGGGCGATCAGCAGCCGCCGATCCCGCCCGCACCGCCGCGCCGTCTGGTGCCCGCGAAGCCCGATCCCTCGATTGCTGACAAGACCAGCCTGCTCGATCTGAGCGACAAGGTCTGCCGCTGGCCGATGGGCCATCCGGGCGAACCCGATTTCCACTTCTGCGGCGAGGCGGTGAACCCCGGCTTCCCCTATTGCGTCGAACATTGCGGGCGCGCCTATCAGGCGCAGCTGCCGCGCGGTTCGCGCCGTCCTCCGCCGCCGCTGCCCTATGGCGGTCCGCGGGTACGCTGATCGGCAAGAGCCAAGATCTAAAAATATAGAACCAAGCGCACAGCCCGGTCGTCCCTTGCGGATTGCCGGGCTGTTTCGCTTCTAGAGGGAGAGAGAGACATGGCCCTTTCACTGCATCAGGCGATCATTCCCAACTGGCTCCAGGTGCTCGGCGCGGTCGACGGCCTGCTCGACAAGGCGGAAGGCTTCGTCGCGGATGGCAGAGCGGACGAGCAGGAACTACTGGAGACGCGTCTGGCCGAGGACATGCTGCCGCTGGCCTACCAGTTCAAAAGTTGCTGGACGCATTCGCACCTTGCACTCGAAGGTGCGGGCAAGGGCCATTTCTCGCCGGACATGAACCCCTACCCCGAGGATTTTGCGAGCCTGCGCGAGATGATCGCGACCGCCCGGAAGACCTGCGAGGGCATTGATGAAAGCGCGCTGGAGGAGGTCGCCGGGAACGACATGCTCTTCACTGTCGGCGACAGGTTCCGGCTCGATTTCACCGTGCAGGATTTCCTGCTCAGCTTCTCCAACCCCAACCTCTATTTCCATAGCGCGACCGCATACGACATTTTGAGGATGAAGGGCGTGGAGCTCGGCAAGCGCGACTATCTCGGCGCGATGCGATTGAAGCCTGCGGCCTAGCGCTTCTTTGCAAACCAGATCGTGTGGCGCGGCCCCTTGTTGTTCGGCCGCGCGCGCACTTCGCGCACCTCCACATCGAACCCGCCATCCTTCAGCCGCGTGGTAAACTTGTGGTCTGGCGCGGCCGACCACACCGCCATGATCCCACCGGGATTGAGCGCATCCTTCGCCTTGGCAATGCCGGTGCGCGTGTAGAGCCGGAAATTGCTGTCGACGACGATCCCGTCCGGGCCGTTGTCGACATCGAGCAGGATCGCGTCGTATTTGGCGGTAGTGCCGTCATTGGCGTCATCGATCAGCGCTTCGACGTTGCACAGGATCACCTCCCCGCGCGGATCGTCGAGGCTCTCGGCGCTCAGATGGGCGAGCGGCCCGCGCGCCCATTCGAGGATTTCGGGCACCAGTTCGGCCACCGTGACGCTGCCGCCTGCGGGCAGATGAGCGAGCGCGGCGCGATAGGTGAAGCCCATCCCGAACCCGCCGATGAGCACGCGCGGGCGCGGCGCGTCCAGCTCCGCCAGCGTCAGCACAGCAAGCTGCTCTTCGGAAAATTGCATCCGCGTGCCCATCAGCTCCTCGCGCCCGAGCATGATGATGAAATCGCGCCCGTGGCTGACCAGCGTCAGCTCCTTCCCGTCGGGGATCTGGGCGGTGGCTATCGTTTCGCGTGGCAGCATGGGCGTTGCGATAAACGCAGCAAAGCGGCGGGGAAAGTCCGGAACGCCGCCCCTCCGGGAAAAGTTACCCCGGTAACCCCCGAAGGAGAATCCCCATGCCCACCACCGCCCGTATCGCCGTCGTCCCCGAAGCCGGAGGCGACTTCGCCATCGAAGAGCGCGCGATCGCCGATCCCGGCCCGCACGAGGTGCTGATCGCGCTGGTCGCCACCGGCGTGTGCCACACCGATCTGGCGGTGCAGGCAGGCGATCTGCCGACCAATTTCCCCGTCGTGCTCGGCCATGAAGGCGCGGGCAAGGTCGTCGCGACGGGATCGCACGTGACCGACATTGCGCCGGGCGATCAGGTCGTCCTGTCCTACGGCTCCTGCGGCCATTGCCGCCCCTGTCAGGAAGGCGACCCCGCCTATTGTTCCGAGTTCAATCCGCTCAACTTCATGAACAGGCGGCAGGGCGACGATGCGCCGGTGTTCGAAGACGGCCCCAACGCCGCGTTCTTCCAGCAATCGAGCTTCGCCACATACTCCATCGCGCACGAACGCAATGTCGTGAAGATCGAGGGCGAGGTGGACATTTCGCTCCTCGGCCCGCTGGGCTGCGGCATCCAGACCGGCGCGGGTGCGGTGATGCGCACCGCCCAGCCCAAGGCGGGATCGAGCCTGCTGGTCTCGGGCGTCGGCAGTGTCGGCATGGCGGCCGTGATGGGCGCAAAGGTCTCCGGGTGTTCACCGATCGTCGCGGTCGACACGAACGAGGATCGGCTGAAGCTGGCGAAGGAACTGGGCGCGACCGACACGATCCACGTGACCAAAGAGACCGATGTTGCCGAAGAGGTACGCAAGATCACCGGCGCAGGCGCGGACTACGCGATCGAATGCAGCGGCAATGCCACGGCGGCGCGCGGTGCGTGGGAATCGCTCGCCCAGCGCGGGACGATGGTGGTCGTCGGCGCGCCGCCAGCGGGCACCGAATATTCGTTCGATGCCAACGAGCAGATCCTGTCGGGTCGCAAGATCGTCGGCTGCGTGGAGGGCGATTCCAAGGTGAAGCAGTTCATCCCGACGCTGGTCGACCTGTATCGCAAGGGGCACTTCCCCTTCGACCGGCTGGTGAAGCGCTACTCCTTCGACAAGATCAACGAAGCGGTGGCCGATCTACACGACGGCAAGGTGTTCAAGCCGATCCTCGAAATGGGTTGAACCCGCCGATGAGATGATGCGTCCGGACATGCAAAGGGCCGCAGAAGCATTGCTCCTGCGGCCCTTCGTGTATTTATCCTTTGAGGGACTTAGTCCTTCAGGAAGTCGGGCATGTGCGCGGGGCCACCATTGCTCCCGTCGTTGTTGCCGCCGCCGTCGCCGCCACCACGCGGGCCACGGCCACCGCCGCCGCCACGCGGGCCACGACCGCCACGGCGATCGCCACCACGGTCACCACGCGGCTTGTCACCGCGCGGTTCACGCGGCGGACGCGTGTCTTCCAGCTCTTCGCCGGTTTCCTGGTCGACGACGCGCATCGACAGGCGGACCTTGCCGCGCTGGTCGATCTCGAGGACCTTGACCTTCACTTCCTGGCCTTCGGAAACGACATCGGTCGGCTTTTCGACGCGCTCGTTCTTCATTTCGGAGACGTGGACGAGACCGTCCTTGCCGCCCATGAAGTTCACGAATGCACCGAAATCGACGATGTTGACGACCTTGCCGGTGTAGATCTTGCCGACTTCCGCCTCTTCGACGATGCCTTCGATCCACTTGCGCGCGGCTTCAATCTCGTCGGCATTGCTCGACGAGATCTTGATCACGCCTTCGTCGTCGATGTCGACCTTGGCACCGGTTTCAGCGACGATCTCGCGGATCACCTTGCCGCCCGTGCCGATGACGTCACGGATCTTCGACTTGTCGATCTGCATCGTCTCGATGCGCGGCGCGTGCTTGGACACGCCCGAACGTGCAGAGCCCAAAGCCTTGGTCATCTCGCCCAGGATGTGCGCGCGGCCGGCCTTCGCCTGCTCGAGCGCCTTGGTCATGATTTCCTGCGTGATGCCGGCAACCTTGATGTCCATCTGGAGCGAGGTGATGCCCGCTTCCGAACCCGCGACCTTGAAGTCCATGTCGCCGAGGTGATCTTCGTCACCAAGGATGTCGGACAACACGGCGAACTCGTCGCCTTCGAGGATCAGGCCCATCGCGATACCCGACACCGGACGCTCGATCGGAACGCCGGCGTCCATCATCGACAGACAGCCACCGCACACGGTCGCCATCGAGGAGGAACCGTTGCTTTCGGTGATGTCCGAGAGGATGCGGATCGTGTAGGGGAAATCCTCATGATCGGGCAGCACGGGGTGCAGCGCGCGCCATGCCAGCTTGCCGTGGCCGGTCTCGCGACGGCTGGTAAAGCCGAAGCGGCCCACTTCGCCGACCGAATAGGGCGGGAAGTTATAGTGCAGCATGAAGTTGTTGTACGACAGGCCTTCGAGCCCGTCGATCATCTGCTCGGCATCCTTGGTGCCCAGCGTGGTGGTGCAGATCGCCTGCGTCTCACCGCGCGTGAACAGCGCCGAACCATGCGTGCGGGGCAGCAGGCCGACCATCGCCTCGATCGGGCGAACCTGATCGAGCTTGCGCCCATCGATGCGCTGGCCGTCCTTGAGGATCGCACCGCGAACGATTTCCGCTTCCAGCTTCTTGGTCAGCTTGTTGGCGGTCATCTTCTGCTGACCGTCGAACTCTTCCGAGGAATAGTGCGCCTTCACCTTCTCGCGCGCTTCGTTGAGCGCGTCCGAACGGGCGGACTTGTCGGTCAGCTTGTAGGCCTTCGCGATGTCGTCACCGATCATCGCGCGGATGGCGTCCTTCATCGACGCGTTGTCGTCGCTCGAGGCGAGTTCCCACGGGTCCTTGGCGGCCTGCTCGGCCAGATCGATGATCGCGCCGATGACCTTCTTGGATTCCTCGTGCGCGAACATCACCGCGCCGAGCATTTCCTCTTCGGTCAGCTCCTTGGCTTCGGATTCGACCATCATCACCGCGTCATTGGTCGCGGCGACGACGAGGTCGAGGCGACCTTCTTCGTCGAGAGCGGACGAGAGCGACGGGTTGAGTTCGTATTCGCCATTGCGGAAGCCGACGCGGGCGGCGCCGATCGGGCCCATGAAGGGGACGCCGCTGATGGTCAGCGCAGCCGACGCCGCGATCATCGCGACGATATCGGGCTCGGTCTCGCCATCATACGACAGGACCTGGCAAATAACGTTGATTTCGTTGTAGAAACCTTCGGGGAAGAGCGGCCGCACGGGGCGGTCGATCAGGCGCGAGGTGAGCGTTTCCTTCTCCGTCGCGCGGCCTTCGCGTTTGAAGAAGCCGCCCGGGATACGGCCCGCAGCGGAGAATTTTTCCTGGTAGTGAACGGTAAGGGGGAAGAAGTCCTGCCCTTCTTTCACGCTCTTGGCGGCGGTCACGGCGCACAGCACCACGGTTTCGCCATAGGTGGCCAGCACGGCGCCGTCGGCTTGACGGGCGATCTGGCCTGTTTCGAGGGTGAGGGTCTTTCCGCCCCACTCGATCGATACGGTTTTCTTGTCGAACATGTATAATCCTTCTGAACCCGCACCGCCATATTGCGGGCGCGGGGCCTACTGCCGGGGATACCGTCCCGGTCCGGTGCGGGGCTTGTCTTATGCCCCGGTGGTCCGCGCCATGCCGGATTGCACGGTCGCGGATTGGTCGGTCGCATCGCAAAACCGGCAACCGGTTTCACATTTTTCCTTGCGATGCTCGCGAATAAACAAAGGGCGACCCGTGGCCGCCCTTCGAGAAACCTTATTTACGAAGACCCAGTTTCTGGATCAGCGCGTTGTACCGCTCGACATCGATCTTCTTGAGATAGGCGAGCAGGTTGCGGCGCTTGTTGACCATCATCAGGAGACCACGGCGACTATGATTGTCCTTGTGGTTCGCCTTGAAGTGCTCGGTCAGGTTCTTGATCCGCTCGGTCAGGATCGCGACCTGCACTTCGGGACTGCCCGTGTCGTTTTCAGCCTGGGCGTTGTCCTTGATGATCTCTTGCTTGCGCTCGGCAGTTACCGTCATTCATTCTACTCCGCGACATCGGGAAAGTTGAAACCCCGCACGATTTTCATCGTACCGCCTTCGATCTCCACCAGCGCCACCGGGACGCTACCCGATTTCGCGAAATAGAGCCCGTCGGTGTGGGGCAGTCCGGTCAAGACCCGGCCCTGGCGGGCCGCCTGCGCTTGCTCCGGATCGAGGGAGAGGGCCGGGATGTCGTCCAGCCCCGCCTCTAGCGGCAGGAGGAGGTCTTGCAATGGCGCGCCGTTAGCGATTTCGTTGAGATTGTCCAGCGAAATCGCCTGTTCCTCGCGGAACGGCCCGGCTTGCGTACGCCTGAGGTAGGTAACGTGACCCCGCGTGCCAAGGGCACGTGCGATGTCGCGTGCCAGAGACCGGATGTAAGTGCCCTTGCTGACCGTAGCCTCCAGCGTGACGCTTTCGGCCAGTTCGAGCGGCGCGGAAGGATCGTAGGGGTCCGGGCGGCCGGTGGTCGTCTGGAAGGTGGATTCGAGTTGCTGATCGTCACCCCGAACTTGTTTCGGGGTCCAGTCATCATCTTGCTTCGACGATTCAGTTGGCAAGCTGGATGCTGAAACTAGTTCAGCATGACGGTAGAATGAGAGACAGTAAATCGTCACCGCGCGCGTCGCCAGCTCCACATCCTCCCCCGCCCGCGCCCGGTCGTAGGCGCGCTTTCCGTCGACCTTCAGCGCCGAATACGCAGGCGGCACCTGTTCGATCGGGCCGGTGAAGTGGTCCAGCACGCCCGCGACGGCCGCCAGCGGCGGGAAGCGGTCGCTGCGCGCGATCACCTCACCCTCGGTGTCGAGCGTGTCGGTTTCCTCGCCGAACCGGATCGTGAACACATAAGTCTTGGTCGCATCGAGCATGCGGCCCGCCAGCTTGGTCGCCTCGCCCAGCGCGATGGGCAGCACGCCTTCGGCCAGCGGGTCGAGCGTGCCGCCATGGCCGATCTTCACCTTGGGATAGCCGCCTTCGCGCAGGTTGCGCTTGACCGCCGCGACGCCTTGCGTCGAACCCATCCCGCGCGGCTTGTCGAGGATCAGCCAGCCATGGGGTGCGGGTTTGGCGGTGCTCATGCCTCGGCCCTCACGAAGTGCCGCCGACACACCGCAACATAGCGCTCGTTCCCGCCGATCTCGGTCTGCGCGCCCGATGTCACCGGCTGTCCGTCGCCGTCGACCCGCTGGTTCATCGTCGCCTTGCGCCCGCAATGGCACACGGCCTTCATCTCCACGAGCTTGTCGGCAATGCCCAGCAGCACCGCCGATCCGGGGAACAGCCGCCCCTGGAAATCGGTCCGCAAGCCGTAGCAGATCACGGGAATATCGTGCCGGTCGGTCAGCCGCGCGAGCTGCCAGACCTGTTCGGGTGAGAGGAACTGCGCCTCGTCCACCAGTACACAGCCGATCGGCCCGTCGTCCGCCTGCAGCGCGAGCACGCGCGCCGCAATATCGGTCTGTTCGTCGAAGGAATGCGCCGCGCTGCGCAGGCCGATCCGGCTGTCAATCCCGCGCTGCTCTGCGCGATCGTCGACCCCTGCGGTCCACAGCGAGACGTCCATGCCCCGCTCGCGATAATTGAACGCGGTCTGCAGCAGCAGCGCGCTCTTGCCCGCATTCATGCTCGCGAAGTAGAAATACAGCTTGGCCATCGCGCGTCTTCTGGCGGGTGCAAGGGCCTCTGTCCAAGAGATTAAGCCCCGCGACAGGATGACGCCGCGATGCTAGCCCCTCTGCCGAACACAAGATTGAGGGGAGCAATCGAATGGCAAGCGCCGCACAGGCACGGACGCAAAAGGGCTTTCTGGGTTGGGTCGAACGGACCGGCAACCGCCTGCCCGACCCGGTTTTCATCTTCTTCTACCTGATCATCGCGCTGGTGATCGTTTCGGTGATCTGCGCGCTGACCGGCGTGTCCGCGCTCCACCCGACCGAGGTGGACGATGCGAGCGGAATGCCCAGCGTGATCCAGGCGGTCAGCCTCCTCAGCCCCGAGAATATCCAGCGTCTGTGGGTCGAAATGCCCGAGACGTTCACGCACTTCCACCCGCTCGGATACGTGCTGGTGGTGATGCTGGGGGCCGGTGTGGCGGAGCGTTCGGGCTTCTTTGCGGCGGGCATGTCCAAGGCGGTGAAGGCCGCGCCCAAGGCGCTGCTGACCCCCGTCGTCGCGCTGGTCGCGATGCTCGGCAACCATGCCGCCGACGCAGGCTATGTCGTGCTGATTCCGCTGGCAGGCATCCTTTTCGCCGCCGCTGGGCGCCACCCGCTGGCGGGCATCGCGGCAGCATTCGCGGGCGTTTCGGGCGGTTTCTCCGCCAATATCTCGCCCGGCCAGCTCGACGCGCTGCTGTTCGGCATCACCGAGGAAGCGGTCGGCGCGAGCATGCTCGACCCGAGCTGGACCGCCAATATTGCGGGCAACTGGTATTTCATCAGCGCGATGACCTTCGTCTTCCTGCCGATCATCTGGTTCGTAACCGACAAGATCATCGAACCGCGGCTGGGCCCATGGACCGGCGGGGCATCCGCCGGTGCCGCGGGGAACGATGACACCAGCCCCGACCCGAGCGAGCATGATGGTGCGCGCGCCTCGAAAGGCCTGCGCCACGCCGGGATCGCCGCGCTGTTCGTAATCGCGCTCTGGGTGCTGATGGTGTTCGCGCCGGGCACCCCGCTGATCGACGAGGCCGTGTGCGTGGCAGACGACGGGTCGCGAATTGCCGACTGTTCGGTCCACACCGAGCTGGCGCCGCTCTACAGCTCTCTGGTGGCGGCGTTCTTCGTGCTCTTCCTGCTGTCCGGCTGGGCCTATGGCCGCGTGGTGGGGACGATCGAGAACCACCGCGACCTCGTCAACATGATGGCCGAATCGATGAAGGACATGGGCTATTACCTCGTCCTCGCCTTCGCGGCGGCGCATTTCGTGGCGATGTTCAACTGGTCCAATCTCGGCCTGATCTCCGCCGTGCATGGCGCAGGCGCGATCGAATCGACCGGCCTGCCGCTGCCCGCGGTGATCGGGCTGATGGTGCTGTTCACCGGCCTGCTCAACCTATTCGTCGGCTCGGCCAGCGCCAAGTGGGCCCTGCTAGCGCCGATCCTCGTGCCGATGCTCATGCTGCTCGGGATCAGCCCCGAAGGCGCGACGGCGGCCTACCGCGTGGGCGACAGCGCGACCAACATCATCACCCCGCTGATGGTGTACTTCCCGCTGATCCTGGTGTTCGCGCAGCGCTGGCAGCCCGATTTCGGCCTCGGCAGCCTGACCGCGATGATGCTGCCCTATTCGATCTGGCTGCTGATCTTCGGCACCGCGCTGATCGTGGGCTGGTTCTACCTTGGCATCCCGCTCGGGCCCGATGCGCCGGTGTCCTACGCGATGCCCGAGATGGCGGCACCTGCCGGAATGGAAGCGCCCGCTGCCATGCCTTCGAGCGAGGCAGTGGCCAACCCGGAGTAGGCCTCGACTCCCCTCCCGCAGGCGGGAGGGGTGAATTCGAGAGTGCTACTCTTCCTCATCCCCATCGAGATCGCGCGCGACCTTGGGATCGTTGAGGAGCTTTTCGATCCGCTCCGCCTCCTCGAAGCTTTCGTCGGGGCGGAACTGCAGCTTGGGCGCGAATTTGAGGCCGAGGCGCTTGGCGACCTCGCGCTGGAAGAACGCGGTGTTTGTGCGCAGAGCCTTGACCACGATCTCCTCATCCTCGCCCAGCAGCGGTTTGACGTAAACGCTCGCCTGCTTGAGATCGGGTGTCATCTTCACTTCCGTGACGCTGACCGAGTGCGCGCTCAATGTCTCGTCGTGCACCTCGCCCCGTGTCAGCAGTTCGGACAGGATGTGCCGCACCCGCTCCCCCACCTTGAGGACGCGGACCGATTGCTGTTCGGCGGAAAATTGCTGGCGGGCCATCAGGTTTCTCCTGTCGGACGCGGCGTTGGGATGGCAGTGCTGGTGGCACGGGCGAGGAGCGTGCCGGCCTCGTCGCGAAGCTCCCCTTCGAGGAAGATCACCTTGCGCCCGCGCCGTACCACGCGCCCTTTGCCGACCAGAGGACCGGCGGGCACGGGCTTCAGCAGGCTCATAGAGATTTCGAGATTGAGAGGGGCTTCCACATGGTCGGTCGCCCAGACATGCGCCCAGCCCATGACCTCGTCCAGAAAGCCGGCCACGAGGCCGCCCTGCACGCTGCCACGCGGAGTGACGAAGCTTTCGGGCGCGACGAACCGCAGGGTAAGCTCCTCGCGCTCCTTGTCGAAGTGATCGAATCGTGCGCCCATCAAATCGGCATGCGGTGAGCCGAAGACTTGCTTGCTATACTCGGTCACTTTTCGTCAGGTTCTCGCCGTTCGAGTGCCTTCGCGATCCGATGCAGCGCATCGGACCCTCGCCGGGTCTCGTAATAGATCCCGGCGAGGATGATTGCCGCAAAGACGCCGACTACCAGGTCCATCAAAGCGTCCGTTCACGCTCCTCGACTTCGAAGACTTCGAGCTGGTCGCCCGCCTTGATGTCGTTGGTGTCTTCCAGAACCACGCCGCATTCGAGGCCTGCGCGGACTTCGTCCACATCGTCCTTGAAGCGCCGCAGCGAGGCGATGGTGGTCGAGGATACGATGACATCGTCGCGGGTGAGGCGGGCGAACAGACCCTTGCGGATCGTGCCTTCCTCCACCAGCAGACCGGCCGCCTTGTCCTTCTTGCCGGACTTGAAGACTTCCTTGACCGCGGCACGGCCAACGACGTTCTCGATCCGCTCCGGACCCAGCTCGCCCGCCATCTCCTTCGCGATTTCCTCGGTCAGGTGGTAAATGACGTCGTAGTACATCAACCGCACCTTATCGCGCGCCACCTGCTGACGTGCCTTAGCGTTCGGACGCACATTGAAACCGATGATCGGCGCGTTGCCGGCAGCAGCCAGCGTTACGTCGTTCTCGGTAATCGCGCCGACGCCCGAATGCAGGATGCGGACCTTGATAAGGTCGTTTGAGAGGTTGGTGAGCGCGGTCTTGATCGCCTCGACCGAACCCTGAACGTCCGCACGGACCAGCAGGGGGAATTCGATCGCCTTGTTGGCCAGGCTGGAGAACATCGCATCGAAATTGGTCGGAGCGAGCGCAGTGCGCTGCTCGTTCGCCTTGTCCTGACGATATTCGGCGACCTCGCGGGCCCGCTGTTCGTTCTCGACCACGGCCAGCTGGTCGCCCGCATTGGGCACCCCGCCGAGGCCGAGGACCTCGACCGGCATCGAAGGGCCGGCTTCCTTGATCTGCTTGCCCTGATCGTTGATGATCGCGCGGACACGTCCACTCATCGTACCGGCAACCAGCGCATCGCCCTTCTTGAGGGTGCCGCGCGTGACGAGCACCGAAGCGACGGGGCCACGGCCCTTGTCGAGCTGCGCTTCGATAACGGTGGCTTCGGCGGCCCGGTCCGGGTTCGCCTTCAGCTCCATCAGTTCGGCCTGCAGCGCGATCTTGTCGAGCAGTTCGTCGAGCCCGGTGCCCTTGAGCGCCGAGATCTCCACGTCCTGCACATCGCCCGACATCGCCTCGACGATGACTTCCTGTTCCAGCAGGCGCTCGCGCACCTTCTGGGGGTTGGCGTCTTCCTTATCCATCTTGTTGATGGCGACGATGATCGGCGTACCGGCGGCCTTGGCGTGGCTGATCGCCTCGATCGTCTGCGGCATGATGCCATCGTCGGCGGCGACCACCAGCACGACGATGTCGGTGACGTTGGCACCGCGCGCACGCATTTCGGTAAAGGCGGCGTGGCCCGGCGTGTCGAGGAAGGTGATCTTGTTACCGTCCTTCGTCTTCACCTGATAGCTGCCGATGTGCTGGGTGATGCCACCGGCCTCGCCCCGCGTCACATTGGTGCCGCGCAGCGCATCGAGCAGGCTGGTCTTGCCGTGATCGACATGGCCCATGATGGTGACAACCGGCGGGCGCGGCTGCAACGTTTCCTCCGGATCGACATCCTCTTCGGCCTTGATGTCGATATCGGCTTCGGAAACCTTCTGGATGTTGTGGCCGAACTGTTCGACCAGCAGCTCTGCGGTATCCTGGTCGATCGTCTGGTTGACGGTGACCGCCATGCCGAGGCTGAACAGTTCCTTCACCAGGTCCGCGCCCTTTTCGGCCATGCGGTTGGCGAGTTCCTGCACGGTGATCGCTTCGGGGACGACAACGTCGCGCACCTGCTTCTCGCGCGGCTTGGACGAACCGCCGCCCTGCATGCGGCGTTCCTTCTCGCGCGCACGCTTGAGCGCGGCGAGGCTGCGGGCGCGACGGCCTTCGTCCTCGTTCAGCGCCTTGGTGACGGTCAGCTTGCCTGAGCGCCGCTTGTCGGGGCGTTCGGCGGTCTTCGAAGGCTTGTCTTCCTTCTTCGCCTTTTTCTCGGGCTTCTTGGGCTCGGGCCGGGCGACGGGCGTGAACTTGCGCGCGGCGGGGCGCGCGGTCTTGCCATCGTCCTTGCCTTCGCCGGCGCTCGGCTCGGCAGCGGGCTCGTCGGCAGGCGCTTGCGCCTCGGCCTTCGGTTCGGCCTTGGCCTCTACCTCGGCCTGCCTGGCAGCTTCTTCCTTGGCCTTGGCATTTTCCTCGGCGCGCTTTTTCTCTTCCTCGGCGGCCTGCTTGGCCTTTTCATCGTCGCGCTTGCGCGCTTCTTCTGCCTGGCGCAGCCGGTCTTCCTCGGCCTCGCGCTGGAGCCGCGCGACACGTTCCTGCGGGGTTTCCCCGGCAGGCGCGGCCTTCTTGGGCGCAGGCTTCTTGGCTGCGGGCGCAGGCGCAGGTGCAGGGGCGGGCGCAGGAGCCGGTGCAGGCTCGGGCGCCTTCGCCTCTTCCGCAGGGGCGGAAGCGGTTTCGCCGGGCTTGAGTATCTTGCGACGACGCTTCACCTCGACCGCCACCTTGTTGGTGCGGCCGTGGCTGAAGGTCTGCTTGACCTCGCCCGGTTCCACGTTCCGCTTAATGCCAAGCGGTTTGCGGGTCCGGGTCTCGTTCTTGTCGTCGCTCATAAAACTCGTTTCTTCCTTCAAATCACATCGTCGCGAAACGCAGGACCCCCGTCTAGGTGGCCTCCGCCGCGCTCGCGCCCTCGCGGATATCCGCAGAGGCATTCCGGTAATGCAGCAGGCGCGTCAGGGCCTGATCGACCCGCTTCGCCGCCGCATGGTCGACGAGCGCCAGATGGACGACATTGTCGCGGCCCAATGCCACAGACAGCGCCGCGCGGTCCAGTGGCAAGCGCGTTCCGCCCTCGCCGCTGCCTTCGCGATCCATTCCCACGCGCCATGCCTGGTCGAGCTTGGCGGAGCCGCCATCGCTCGCGTCGCTGGCATGATAAAGCGCGGCAAGAACGCCGCCACGGGCATGTTCCGCGATCCGTTCCGAACCCAAGATAAGCTTTCCGCTGCGCATTTCGAGCCCCAACCGGTCGGTCAGGGTGCGCAACAGGCCAGTTTCGATCTGCGCGGGCAGATCCTCGGGCACATAAGGCGGCGCGGATTTGAACGCCCGCGCCAGCGCACTCTTGAGCTGGCCCTTGTCCATCGCGGCCTCCAGCTCGGCGCGGGTGACGCCCAGCCAGGCGCCGCGACCCGGCGCACGCGCGCGCGGATCGGGCAGGACTTCGGACCTGCCGTCGAGCCCCGGCGGCGAGATGGCGAGCCGGATCAGCTCGGCCCGCTCACCATGGCGCCCGGTCAGGATGCAGCGACGCTCCGGCGATTTCTCGCCGGCACGTCCGCGCTCGATTGTCGGCGTCAGGCTCTCATTTTGTGGAGTCCGCATCGGCGGCCTCCTGAGTCTCGGTCGCGGCGGGAGCGGGCTCCTCGTCCTCGAACCAGTGTGCACGGGCAGCCATGATGATCTCGTTGCCCTGTTCCTCGCTCAGGCCGTACTCGCCCAGCACGCCGCCCTTGTCCTGCTCGCGCATCGGGCGGTCGCGCCGCATCGGCGGGCCGTCGGCGTTGGCATTGTTGCGGCGGCGCGGAGCTTCGCGCTTCTTGGCGATCAGCTCGTCGGTCGCCAGATCGGCCACATCGTCGAGCGTCTTGAGACCGGCCTTGCCCAGCGTGACCAGCATTGCCTCGGTCATGTGCGGCAGTTCGGCGAGGTCATCCTCGACGCCCAGTTCGCGCCGCGCTTCGCGGTGCGCCGCTTCCTGACGATCGAGCGCTTCCTGAGCACGGCTCTGGAGTTCTTCGGCCAGTTCGTCGTCGAAACCTTCGATCATCGCCAGTTCGTCCAGCTGGACATAGGCGACTTCTTCCAGTTCGGCGAAGCCTTCGGCGACGAGCAGCTGCGAGAGCGTTTCGTCGACGTCGAGCTCTTCCTCGAACATCTTCGAGCGGGCGGCGAATTCCTTGCCCTGCTTTTCCGAGGCTTCTTCCTCGGTCATGATGTCGATCTGGTTGCCGGTCAGCTGGCTGGCGAGGCGCACGTTCTGGCCGCGACGGCCGATCGCCAGCGAAAGCTGGTCGTCGGGGACCACGACTTCGATGCGGCTCTCGTCTTCATCCAGCACCACGCGGCTGACGGTGGCGGGCTGGAGCGCGTTGACGATGAAGGTCGCCTCTTCCTCGCTCCACGGGATGATGTCGATCTTCTCGCCCTGCAGTTCCTGCACGACGGCCTGCACGCGGCTGCCCTTCATGCCGACGCAGGCGCCGACCGGATCGATGCTCGAGTCGTGCGAGATGACGCCGATCTTGGCGCGGCTGCCCGGGTCGCGGGCGGCGGCCTTGATCTCGATGATGCCATCGTAGATCTCGGGTACTTCCTGCGCGAACAGCTTGCGCATGAAATCGGGATGCGCGCGGGTCAGGAAGATCTGCGGCCCGCGATTGTTGCGTTCGACCTTGCTGATCAGCGCGCGGATACGCTCGCCGACACGCGCGGCTTCGCGCGGGATCTGCTGGTCGCGGCGAATGACGCCCTCGGCCCGGCCGAGGTTGACGATCACGTGGCCGAATTCGACCGACTTGATGACGCCAGTGATGATTTCGCCCGCGCGATCCTTGAACTCTTCGTACTGACGCTCGCGCTCGGCATCGCGGACCTTCTGGAAGATCACCTGCTTGGCCGACTGCGCATCGATGCGGCCCAGATCGACCGGGGGCAGCGGATCGACGATGAAGTCGCCGATGGAGGCGCCGTCCTGCAGCTTCTGCGCCTGCTCCAGATTGACCTGCTTGAAGTAGTCTTCGACTTCCTCGACCACTTCGACGACGCGCCACAGGCGCAGATCGCCCGTCTGCGGGTCAAGCTTGGCGCGAATGTCGTTCTCCGCACCGTAACGGTTACGGGCGGATTTCTGGATCGCCTCTTCCATCGCTTCGATCACGATCGACTTGTCGATCATCTTTTCCGAAGCGACCGAGTTCGCGATCGCGAGGAGCTCCGCACGGTTTGCGGAAATGGCAGTGGCCATCAGTCGTCAGCCTTTTCTTGTTGGTCTTCTAGTACTTCGTCGGCACCCGTGGTGTCGAGCGGTTTGGTCGCGGCAATCAATTCGTCGGTCAGGACGAGCTTCGCCGAATGAATTTCTTCCAAGGGGAGAAAATGAGTCGCGCCCTTGGCATCCTTGATGTGGACGAAATCGATGCCGTTATCCGGATGCAGACCTTCGAGCGTGCCCTTGAAGGTACGCTGGCCCTCATAGCCCTTGGCCATGGAAATCTTCGCCTCGTGCCCCGCCCAGTCGGAAAAATCCTTCGCACGGGTCAGCGGCCGGTCGATCCCTGGCGAGCTGACTTCGAGATGATAGGCCCCTTCGATCAGCACATCGCCCTGCTCTTCCAAAGCATCGATCTTCGCGGAGACCGCGCGGCTCAGCGCGGCGCATTGTTCGATCACCAGCTGCCCGGTGGCCGGGTCTTCCGCCATGATCTGGAGCGCCTGCGTGCCGTCACCGGCTTCGGACGGCATCATCTTCACGCGCACGAGCTCGAATCCCAGAGCCTTCGCCTCGGGTTCGATAATCTGTGTCAGTCGCGCGATATCCGCCATAAGTCTCCGTTTTCTTCTCCGTATCAGATGGTCATGCGGTTTGGCGCCGGTGCCTTGCGGCCCGGCCCAACATGGTGCCAGCGATGTCGGGATGGCGTCTAACTAGGGCCAGCGCGCCTATTTGACAAGCGTGCCCTGCTCAAAAGGGCAATTTTTGGCATCTTACCGGTCATGTTCAGACCGATCTTTCCCCTCGCAGCCGTGGCCGCTCTCGCGCTGGGCGCCTGTTCCTCTGCCGAGGATGAGGGCGACAGGGGCACCCAGATTGATGTGGACGGGCCCACCGATGCGGTGATCGACTTTACCCTCGAACTGGCCAAGCGCGACGACGTCTATCGCGTCGTCGGGACGGGGGACGGCCCCGGTGGTGCGCAGGCCAGTTTGCAGATGGTGGATGGAGCGAGCGGGCAAGACCTCGTCGAAGTGCTTCGCGGCGCGACCGAACGCGGCCTGTCCTACGAAGTCGGCCCGGTCCGGCTTGTGGCAGCGAACTAGCTGCCGCGCGGCTTGAACCACGGTTCTTCGCTGCGGTCGACTGCCAGCCTGCCCGCATAAGGTACGCACAGCCTGAACGCCTCCTGCGGCGTCGCGCCGAGCCACGTATGCCAGGCATCGCGCGGCAGGACAACAGGCATGCGGTTGTGGATCGGCGCGACCTGATCGTTCGCCTCGGTCATGATCATGCTGAACGCCTCGCCCCATTCGTCGGTCTGCCGCCAGATTCCAGCGGTGGCGAATAGCGGGGCGTCGGGCATCGCAAACCATGTGCGGGTCATCGCGCCCTTGGGCCCTTCGGCCTCGGCAAATCGCGTGACCGGGATCAGGCAGCGCCGCTCTTCGAACGAATAGCGCCAGAAGAAGCTCTTCAGCTTGTCGGTACGCGTGTTGTTGACCGGCTTGGGCTTGAGCGGCTGCCCCTTCGCGCCGGTCCGCTGGAGCGGAAAACCCCAGACCATCGACCGCAATCGCTTTGTATCCGGGCCTTCCACCACGACCGGAGCGGGATAGCCCGGGTAGACCTCCTGCGCGGTATTCGACCCGAAATCCTGCGAAACCGCGTCGAAGAAGTCGGCGAGTTCGGTCTGCGAGCTGCGGATGTTGTAGAGGTTGCACATTGCGTCTGCAGGGCCACTCGCGCGGCGCTATTCCCCGAAATCCTCGACTTTTTCGATCAGCGCGCCGTTTTCGATCACCCAGGCATTGCCATCGATCAGCACGAACAGCTGCACGGGCACGTAATGGCTCTGGAAATAGTGGATTTCGGTCGGCTCCTCGTCGAGCAGATGGGACACGCCGAGCCCCACCGGCTGCGCACCATCCGGCCCTGCGTCGAGCCTCATGTTGAGACAGCTCTTGGTGAATTCGCGCCCATCGGCAACGGCCCCGTCCGGTGCGATATCAATTCGGTAATGGCCGCCGAAGGGATAGACACCGTTCTGTGTGGTCGAGGTCAGGAAATAGACCGCGATCCGTCCGTTGCGGTCGGGCGGCAGGATCAGCGTATTGGGCGCGCTGTTGGAGCAGAACCCCCATTCGCGGCGCATCAGCTCGTCGATGGCGGCGGATTTGGCGGATGCCATCGATTGCAGCATCGGCGACAGCGCGGTTCTGCGATCCGCCTCAAGCACTCCTCCGCCGACAACCTTCGATCCCGCCACTTCATAGCGCGCGAACTCGAAATATTCCCCGTCGTCCTCGCCATAGAAAACGGTCGACAGATTGCCGTTGTCGAGCGGTTCGACCAGATAGCCGCGCAATTCGCCGGGCGAACTCAGATCGACGCTTTTCGCAATTTCGTCCGTCGCATGCCACGCGGCCTGATCGTACCGATACATCTGGCGGCCAAGCTGCTGAGCGGCGGAAGTTTCTGCCTGCGCCGCCTCCGTCTTTGCCGCCGATTCCTGCGCGGCGGCTGGAGCCACCACGAGAGCCGCCAGCGCCGCCGACATCCACAGTTTGCCCAACCCGGCCTGCCTTTTCGGCATCATCCTCTCCCCCGCTGTCATGCGCACACCCTTAATCGTCCGCGCGCAATGTCTACCAGATCGGCAATTCGAAGATAGATTACCGGCCAGGCCCGCTGTCGCGCAGCTCTTTAATCCCCGCCGCCCGGATAGGTGCGCAGACTGGCGAAATAGCGGATCAGCGCGGCATGCAGCACCGCATCCTCGGCCGCTCCGCCCAGTTCCAGCCCTTCGCCGACCTCGTCGTCGGCGCCGTGATAGGGGCCCTGCAGGAAGGCCTGGAACACCTCCTCGTCCGCCAGCGTGCCGCCCGCCATGACGGTCGGCACGCCTTCGCGCAGGAACACCCAGCCATCCTGTCGCCGCAGGAACGCCGCTTGCAGATCGGACGGTACGACCTCGCGCCCTAGGGTGCGCGCGACTTCGGTGATTCCGTAATCGAGCGGCGTCTCACCCGCGCCCAGGATGACGACCGGCTCGCCCCGCGGGGCGATGGCGACGGTATCGATGTTCAGGCCGGCCACGATGGTCGGCAGCGGAACGACGGGATCGGCAACGAATGCCTCGGCGCCCAGCAAGCCCATTTCCTCGGCACTCGTTCCGAGCACGATGACATCCCGGTCGAACGGACCGTCGGCGGCTGCAAGCTCCACGGCCTGCGCCATCACCGCGATCCCGCTCGCATTGTCGACTGCACCGTTGCACAGCCGGTCGGCCGCGTCGGGCGGGCCGCATTCATCGCCGAGGTGATCCCAGTGGGCGAGCACCAGCACCGCGCCCGCGCCGTCCACCGTGCCGGGCAGGCGGGCGATGAAGTTGGCGGTTTCGATACGCTCCGACTGCTGCGATATCCGCGCGTCGAGCATCGTGTCGTAGGCGACGACGCCGTGCCCGTCGGGCGCACGATCCGCATTGCGACCGATCGTCTCCATCAACGCCGCGCTGTCTTCGGGCGAAATCATGATCAGCGCCATTCCCTCACGGTCGTTCTCGAGCCGCCAGCGCGAGCGTGAGAAGAAGCGCGAAGATTGGTCGTAGGTTTTCTGATCCTCCGTCGTGATAACGAGAACCGTCGGTTCCGCTGCCTCCAGCTGGTTCGCCCGTTTGGCGATCGCGGAAGCGGGCAATACCAGCGCGCGGTTGACCAGCGATCCAGGCACCAGTTCTTCGAGATCGGGGTCCACCCCGACCAGCGGTACATCGCTGAAGTTCGCCTCGTCCTGCGCGGAAAAGGCGCCCAGCATCGGCTGCGAGAAGGCGACGCGGCGCTCCCCGCGCGTTGCGGAGGCCGCCACGCGCCCGGGTTCGGTCGCGGGAGAGCGACGAACCAGCGCGAAATCCTGCGTCCAGTCGCCATCTGCGGCCCCGGGCTCGAGCCCGATCTGCCCAAAGCGCTGCGCGAGCCAGGCTTGCGTCTTGGCTTCGCCTTCGCTGCCGGGGAAACGCCCGCCGAAATCGTCGTCGGCCAGCGTTGCGATGTCCATCGCAAGCTCCGCCTCGATCGTGTCGAGCGAAGGTGATGGCGGCGGCGACGGGGTGGTCGCACAGGCACTCAGCAGCAAGGCCGCGCCGATGGTTCCCGTCAGTCTGGTCAGTCGCTGCACGCTGTTCGATCCTTATTCTGCGGTCCAGCCGCCATCCACGCTCCAGTTCGCGCCATTCATGTTGGCCATCGAATCCCGACAAAGGAATACCGCCATTTCGCCAATGTCCTCCGGCTGCACGAATTTCTTGGTCGGCTGCTTTGCGAGCAATACATGGTCGATCACCTCGTCGCGGCTCATCCCGCGCGCCTTCATCGTGTCGGGGATCTGGTTTTCGACCAGCGGGGTCCAGACATAGCCCGGGCTGATACAATTCACGGTCACGCCGGTTTCCGCGACTTCCAACGCGACCGTCTTGGTCAGGCCCGCAATCCCGTGCTTGGCCGCGACATAGGCCGCCTTGTAGGGCGAGGCGACCAGCGAGTGCGCGCTGGCAGTGTTGATGATCCGGCCCCAGCCCTGCTTCTTCATGTGCGGCACCGCGAGGCGAATCGTATGGAATGCCGCCGACAGGTTGAGCGCGATGATCTTGTCCCACTTGTCGACCGGGAACTCGTCGACCGGGGCCACATGCTGCATCCCCGCATTGTTGACGAGGATATCGACTCCCTCGACCTCGCCCATCATCGATTCGATCGCTGCGACGTCGGTCAGGTCGCTGTCGAAGAACGCCGCGCCGCCCAGTTCCTCCTGCAGCTTCGCGATCTCCTCCGCGTCGCCGAAGCCGTTGAGAACGATTGCGGCGCCTTCGGCATGCAGGGCGCGCGCAACCGCGAGTCCGATGCCGGAAGTGGAGCCGGTAATTAAAGCCTTCTTACCATCGAGGAACATCGCTAGCCTTTCGAGGATTAACCAAGCCGTGTGGAGCCATTCGCCACCTGTGCGCCGTGGTTCCGCCGGTTGGCGCGCATTGCAAGGCTTTTCCTTGCGCAGCACGCCGGGGACATAACAAGGGGAGCCGCCAGATGCGCCTGAATCCGTTCGACACCGACAAGATCGACGTCCGTGGTGGCGGAGGCAGCCGCTTCCCCGGCGGCGGGGCGGGCCAGCTTGGCTGCGGCACGATCATCATCGCAGGCATCGTCTCGCTCTTGTTCGGGACCGATCTGGGCCAGACGATCGCGGTGGTCGACAGTGTCGGCAACGCCACCGGCGGCGGCGCACAGGTCGAGGGCGAACGGGCCGGCATGAGCGAACAGGAATTATGCACCGAGAACGCCTATGCGACCGAGGCGTGCAATGCACTGCAATCGCTCAACGAGACATGGGAGCCGGTGTTCGAACGCGCGAATGTTCCGTTCCGCGAACCTTTCCTCAAGCTGTTCGTCAACAGCATCCAGACCGAAGGTTGCGGCAGCGCGACCTCTGCGGTGGGGCCGTTCTACTGTCCGCGCGATGGCGGCATCTACATCGACACCAGCTTCTACGACACGATGAAGCGCGAGCTTGGCGCAGGCGGCGACTTCGCCCGCGTCTATGTCGTCGCGCATGAATATGGCCATCACATCCAGAACCTGACCGGCCTCGCCAATCAGGTGCGCAGCGCGCAGCAGCAGAACCCGCGCCGCGCGAACCAGTTGCAGGTGCGCATGGAACTGCAGGCGGATTGCTACGCCGGGGTGTGGGCGGGCCGAAACCGCGATCAGATCGAACCGGGCGATATCGAAGAGGGCATGCGCGCCGCATCCGCAATCGGGGACGATGCCATTTCGGAACGCATGGGCGGCAGGGCCTCGCCTGAAAACTTCACGCACGGTACCAGCGAGCAGCGCATGGAAGCGTTGCGGCTCGGCATCAGGAGCGGCAACGATACGGTGTGCGACCGATATTTCGCGCCCGAATCCTTCTAGCGGCGATCAACCGGGGGGCTGGACAGCACTAAGCCATGGACTTCATCCGCAACCTCTTCACGCTCTTCCAGCGCCTGCAGGAAATCGTCCGCGATGGGCAGAAGCGCCGCGACATCCCCGGTATGGCGACCGCGCTGTTCGGCGAGCTGCGCGGTGCCGGTAACGACAGCAACGGCGAAGGCGACGGCCCGGCGGTCTATCAGGGCAAGCGCGCACAGGCCGATCAGGCGACCCCGGCAGCCGCCTCGCGCGCCACGGCCCGCAACCGGGCGTCGAGCAATTCGGACCTGCCCGAGCCCGCCGTCTATCGCAGCCCCCAAGGCGCGCAGACCGAGCCGGAGTTCGCCCCCGTCAGTGCCCCGGCGCGCAATGCGGACGACAAGTCGGAGAAATGGCCCGAACCTGCCGCCGCGACGCCGCTCGCGCGCGAGGACTATGATTACCAGCCCGCCTCCGCCACGCCATCGGATGCGCCCGGCGAGCCCGAGTTCGAGCCCGCAGCCGCTCCCGTTTCGCAGGCCGAAGAAGCGACGAGCGACGATGAACCCGCGACGCTGACCTGGGATGACGAGGAGGAGGAGCGCGAGGCAAAGGTCGAACAGCCGCGGCCCGAAGCGACAACAGATGCCCCGGTCGCAAATCCACCCGCCCCCACCCCGGCCCCGGCTGCCTCAGCCGACGCCGGCAAGCGCGGCGTGGAGGAAGAGGACGACGACTGGTTCGATCTCGACGACTGGCAAGGGACCGCGCTGAAGGTCGCAGGCCTGGGTGCCGCCGCCGCCGGCACCGCAGCTGGCGCGATGGCGATCAAGAACCACTTCTTCGACGAAGAGAACGAAGAAGACGGCACGAAGCCCGCCTTGCCGCTGGGCGGGGGTGATGAGCCGATGGTCGAACAGGAAAAGGACGGGGCCCGCGAATGGGCTGCAGCGGCAGCCGTCGCGGCGCCTGCGGTCGCGGCCGTGCTGCCCAAGGCGGGCGAAGCCGGGCAAGCAGATGACTCCGAAAAGCGGCCTTCTGCGCCCGCCGAAGCTGCGGACGAGGATTCCGTGCCGCAGCAGCCGCGTCGCCCGCAGGAAGTCGAGATCATTCCCGCCGATCCGCGCCACCCATCGACGCAGCCCGCATCGCAGTCGCTCGCCAATCCGGGTATCCGCCTGTACGGCGCGATGGACGCGAAGATGTATTCCGAGTTCACCGAACGGCTGGCCGAACAGACGCCAGGCGGGCCGATCGTCATCGCGCTCACCACGATGGAAGGCGATCCCGAAATCGCGCGCAGCATGGCCGACGATATCCGCCTGCTGCGCGATCGCGGACGGCGCGAGATCATCTTTCTCGGCAAGACGGCGGTCTATTCGGCAGGCGTCCTGTTCATGGCCGCCTTCCCGGTCAGCCATCGCTACCTCACGCGCGCCACCAAGTTGCTCGTGACCGAGAACAAGCGCGCCCAGCCGATGGAGCTGGCGGGCGGATCGCTCCGCAGCGTCGCCAGCCAGCTGGAGCATGCCCAGCGCGAGATCCAGCGCGAGATCGAGCAGGAAGACGATGACTATCGCGCCATCTCCGAAGGCTCGAACGTCAGTATTCAGGAGTTGCGCGAAAAGGCCCCTCACGACTGGCACATAACCGCCAGCGAAGCCAAGGCGATGGGGCTGATCGCCGAGGTGGTCTGACGCTCGATACCGAGACACGCGCGGCCCGGCGTGCTGCGCCAATTCTTCAGTGCTGCACACAGGATCGAGGGCGGCGCATTGGGGGATGCGCCGCCCTCTTTGGGGGCTTGTGAGCCCTTACCCCGTTAACGCTCGCGTTCGAGCTCGCGCAGTGCCTTGTCGAGCGAGCGCAGCGCCTTGGTCCGCTCGCGCTCGGACAGGTTGCGATTACGCTCGATCGCGCCACGCGCCTGCATGATCGCACTGCGCGCGTTTTCCATGCCCGCCTTGCGTGCGTTTTCGGCCACGGCCATCTCGCACAACACCACGACCCTCTTGCCATTGGAGCCGGTCTGTTCCCGAACCGTGGCCCCATCCCCGTCGCAATCGGCCATGATCATGGGCAGGTTCGCCCTGCCTTTCGCGATGGCGAGCTGCATTTCCTTCGAGAACCTGGAAGAGTCGCGAAGTTCGACACGCAGAGTTTCCATTTGCTTGCGCAGATCGCTGCCTTCGCCCAGCTGCTCGCGGAGAATCAGGGTCTCCCTGAGCGCCTCTTCCGCATCGCGATGGGCCTCGCGCACGGTTTCGAGATGTTCCTCAAGCTCGCCCCGTTCCTCGACCGTCGCCTCGCGACCATCGATGAAATAGCGGCTTTCCTTGCGCGTTTGCCCGTCGGCATCGGTCGTTACCCGGCGTTCGATGCGGACCGTGCGCTTTTCCTTGCCGCCGTCGCCATCCTCGATCAGCAAGTCGACCGTTTCGGGTGGTTCGGGTGCCTCCGGGGCGCCCGGCGCGAGCGGTGCGTCGGGCGCGGCGGGCGGATTGGGCACCGCTTGTGGACTGGGTGGCGCAGGCGGATTGGGCGCGGCAGCGGGGGCGATCGCTTCCGCCTGCGAAATCGAGGCGGTCGCCGGCAATGCCACGAGAGCGCCGATCATCAGGGCACGCGCAGCAATGCGCCGCCGGGGGGAAATGTCCGACATAGTCAGGCTCCTCAAACGATGGATGATGGATTTGTCGCCGAGCACGGGGCACGCCATCGGCGCGGCCAGTGCCCCGCGAGCGGAGGTGTTGGCACCCGTCGCGAAGGCGGCAATGACGGCAGCGTAGGTGCCCCGCAGTTCGCGGTCGCAGTCCGAGACCACACGGGCATCGCAGGCGGCTTCCTGGTCGCAGCGCATGGCGCGCCAGCCGACCCAGCACAGCGGATTGAACCAGTGGATCGCGAACAGCGGCTGGATCGCGAAATTGGCGAGCAGATCGCGCGCCCGGTGGTGGGCAAGTTCGTGCTCCAGCGCGAGATCGCGCTGGGTCGGCTCGGTGTGGTCGAGGAACCCTTCGGGCAGCGCGACGACCTTGTCGATCACACCGAAAGCGATCGGCGAACCGGCCATCGGCGTTTCCACCAGCCGGACATTGCCGCACCGACCGACCTCGACGCCCTGCGCCAGCAATTCGCGCCGCATAGCGAAATAGCGTGCGAACCGCACGGCGATGAATGCGCACGCGCCCGCCAGCCACACCGCGAATGCGATGGCGGTCCAGTCGATCGAGATCGTGGCCTGCATCAGCGGGCGGACCATCAGCGGCTCGGCACCCACTTCGGCCATCGGCTGGTAAGTGGCCACCGGCAGCGGCTCGGATGCGGGTGCCGGGGCGAGCCATGCGGGAAGCACCAGCGGCGGCAGCAGCAGGCGCGCAAACGGCAGGAGCCAGAGGGCATAGGCGGCCCCGGGGCCGAAATGACGGGTGACCGGGCGCCGCAGGATCAGCACCAGCGCAATCAGGGCGCCGGTCCACAGCAAGGTCTCGAAGGCGAAGCTCTGGAATTCGGCGGTCATTTGCGCATCTCCTTCAGGAGACGCTCGATCTCGCCGAGATCCTCGTCGGTCAGCGCCTCGTTTTCGGCGAGATGCGCAAACAGGGATACTGCCCGCCCGCCGAACAGCCGATCTACCAGGCGACGCGATTCGCCGCCGACATAGTCCGCACGTTCGATCAGCGGGGAATAGAGGAACTTGCGCCCCGCAGGCTCGGTCGCCAGCGCACCTTTGCTGACGAGGCGCGAGAGGAGCGTCTTGACGGTCGGCATCGACCAGCCGCGCGATTCGCAGACATCGTCGCAAACCTCCGAAGCGCTCACCGGATGGCGATCCCAGATCACCTCCATGATCGCATGTTCGGCCTCGGTAATGCGCTCGTTTCGTTCGCCATTCGGCTCGGTCATGATCTCAACCTCCCTCGATCGATTACGCCTGTAGACGCATCGACTACAGATGTAAACATGGACGGCCGATGAACGATGGAGGGGGGCCCCGTCCGTGAACGCACCTGCGGACCCAAGCCTTTCATTCCCGCGACCCACCACCCATCTGACCTTGCATGACCAAACTCTCCCTGCTCGACCTCGCCCACGTGACCGAAGGCGGCACCGTGCGCGATGCGCTGTCCAACGCCGCCGATATCGCCCGCCACGCCGAATCGCTGGGTTTCGAGCGTTACTGGTGCGCCGAGCATCACGGGATGGAAGGCATTGCCAGCGCGGCGACCAGCGTGGTCATCGGCCATGTCGCCGCCGCCACCTCGCGTATTCGCGTCGGCGCGGGGGGCATCATGTTGCCTAACCATGCGCCGCTGGTGATCGCCGAGCAGTTCGGCACGCTCGATGCGCTGTTTCCGGGGCGGATCGACCTCGGCCTCGGGCGTGCGCCGGGCAGCGATCAGCGGGTGGCCGCCGCGCTGCGCCGCAATCTGGACAGCAATCCCGATGCCTTCCCGCGCGATGTGGTCGAACTGCAGAGCTACTTCGCAAACGACGGGCGCACCGGGATCAGTGCCACGCCGGGCGCGGGGGCGAACGTGCAGCTCTACATTCTGGGATCGAGCCTGTTCGGTGCGCAGGTCGCGGCCATGCTCGGCCTGCCCTATGCCTTCGCCAGCCATTTCGCGCCGCAGGCACTCGACGATGCGCTGAAGATCTATCGCGACCGCTTCGAGCCCTCCGACGTGCTGAGCGAACCTTATGCGATCTGCGGTTACAACGTCTTCGCAGCGGATACCGAGGAAGAGGCGCAGCTGCTCGCCAGTTCGATGCAACAGAGCTTCGTGCGGCTGCGCACCGGCAAGCCGGGCAAGCTCCCGCCGCCGGTGGAGGGCTATCGCGAGAGCCTGCCGCCGCAGGCTGCCGCCATGCTCGACGGAGTGCTGTCGGCCACCGCGATCGGCACGCCCGCGCAGGTCCGCGATCAGATGAACGCTTTCGTCCAGCGCACGCAGGCGGACGAACTCATCATTGCGGGTTCGATCCACGACCACGAGGCGCGCAAGCGCAGCCTGACGCTCGCGGCAGGGGCCTTCGCGGGCGAGCCCGCTGCCGCGTAGGCGCTAGCAGACTTCGGCGGTATTCTCCGGAATCGGCCCCGGCGGGACCCGCGCCGGGTGCCGCCAGAACGGGTCACCGCGCAATCTGTGCACGTCGCCATAGGCCTGCTCCAGCGCGGCGAAGATCGCGGGATCGTAGGCCGCCAGATCGTCGCGGTTGAGCACACGCACGCCGTCGACCACCACCAACCGCCCCGATTCGAACCAGATCTGCGTGCTCTCGGCCCAGTATTCCTGAATCGTGGTCATCGCATATTCGTTGCGCCACAGGCCCGTGGCCAGCGCATTTGCGTAGGCCGCCTCGATCCGGTCATAGAGCGCCGGGTCCGCGCCCTGAATCGCGAACAGGATGTTGTGCGCGAATTCGTGGACGAGGATGGTCTCGCCGTAATAGCGGCTCGATTGCCAGCCCAGCACATCCTCTTCCGAACCGACGGTGCGCGGCCCGCCGATCCCGCGCGCCCGCGCATCCCAATAGGCGCGGTCGGTCAGCCGACCGATCCGTTCTTCGTAATGCTTCTTCTCGCACCGGGTCAGCCGCGGGTCGCCCGGAGCAGGCTTGGTCCAGTGCGCATTCTCGGGCAGGTCGAGCAGCGCCTCGTCTTCGGCCATGATCGCGACGCGATAATCGTTCTCGACCAGCCATGCGCGCAGGTCCGGGCGGTGCTTCAGCATATCTTCGATCATCGCTTCGGACGCGACCAGCGCGTCTTCGGAAACCTTATTCGACGAGACCACCGGAATGCCGCTCGCATCGCGGTACTGCGTGTAGAAATCGGGGATGCCGAGCTCGGCGGGCGGTGACCCGGCAGCAGCAGGCGCGGCAGAGAGCGCAGCGAGACTTGCGATCAAGCTGGCGATAAGGCTGGCGGAAGCGAAACGGAGCGTCATGCAGCCTGCGCTATCCGCTTCGACCTGAACAGACCAGAACCTAGAGCATTCGGGCGCGCTGATCTTCGGTCAGAACCTGGCAGGCCTGCTCGGTCCTGCCGAACCATTTGTAGCGGTTGTTCGCCACCAGATCGTAAACCGGATCGAGGATGAAATTCGGGATGGCCCGGAAGATCGCAAGCCCCTTCCACAGACCGCCCATCGCCCGCGCGACCTCGAAATATCCGTCGAATTTGATGTGGGGTCGGCCATTGCGGACGAAGAGATAGGTCTCGTCCCAGTCGATCCCGTAATTGCGGCACAGCGCCTCGCCCAAGCCTTGCTGCGCAGATGTGAAGGCAATCGCGCGGGCGGAATCGTGCTTCATGATGAAGCCCACGCCCGTGCCGCACAGTACGCAATGATGGTCGAACACGAACACCGCCCGGCTGTCGTCGAAATCGGGCACCGCCGGATCGTCGCGGTAGGAGTACGGCGCGAATGTCGCGAGGTCGCGCTGTGTTTTATGGGGCGTATGCTTGCTCATTCGTCGATCGCCGTGATGTCGAGGCCTGCGAATTCGGCACGATAGGCGTCGAGCGTGATGATATCGAGGCACGGCCGCGCGCCCGGCGCGAAGACGCGTCCCTCGGCCATCATTCTGGCGATCAGGATGACCGGAATGCAGGGAATGATCGGCCCATGGCCCTGCCGCGCGATGATCCAGTGGCGTCTGGTCATTGGCGTGCCATCCGTGCCCTCACCCTCGATCACCATGTGAAAGCCGCTGCGGCCCTTGCCCAGCCAGTTGAACAGGGCGGCGAAGCGCACCAGAAGACCCGCATAGCGGTCCAGCCGGGGAAGCAGGCCGATGCGCACCAGCTTGCCCGAAATCCACGTCCCGAAATGCAGCACGTTGATCTCGTGCCCGGCATAGAAGGCGTGGCTGCGCAGCGTGGGATAGCGATCGGGAAACAGGCCGAGGTCGGGCACATTGCCATGCGCGAACCAGCGCCGCCCGAGTTCGGGGTAGCGCACGGCGTGCAGCCCGCTCCAGCCGGTGACCGGACGCATCGCCCCGTCCTTCAGCCGCGTGAAGCGCTGCCCGACATAGCTGGTGACTGCGGCGACCGTGCCTGCGCCACGGTTGGCCTGCTCTGCCCCGCTGATGCCGTAATGCACGTGGCGGACCTGCATGGCCTTGGCCGCCTCGTCCAGAAAGGCGGCTGTGAGTGCGGGGACCGAGCTTGCCCCCGCCAGCACCGTGACTCCGGCCGTCTTCGCCGCCTCGTCGAGCGCGCCGATCCCGCACACGAACTCGCGCGCATCGGCTATATCGCAATAATCAGCGCCCGCCGCGATGGCCGCTTCGGCCACGGCGTAGCCTTGCGTGTGGTACGGGCCAACCATGTTGATGACCAGATCGGGACCGATGTCGCCCAGCATGGCCGCCGGATCGCCGCCTATGTCGACGGCTCGCCCGATGGCGGGGTTTGCCGCGTTGAGGCCATCGGCAAAGGTGATCGCCTTGCGCAGATCACGCCCGCAGATAACCAGCGCGATGCCCGGATCGGGCGCGAGCGCACGGGCAACATAGCCTCCGAAATTCCCGTACCCGCCGATGATCGCGACGCGAAGCATCATGCGGGTCCGGGTCTTCGATCAATACACCCGCTTCTTCGGCTCGATGTATTTGATATCGTCGGTCAGCGTGTATTCGTGGACCGGGCGGTAATCGATTTTCATGTCGCCCTTGCCCGAACCCTTGGCGCCGCCGCCCCAGCCGTCGAACCAGGTTACCGTGTGCTTCATCCACTCGGCATCGTTGCGGTCGGGGAAATCCTCGTGCGCGTGGGCGCCGCGGCTTTCCTTGCGATTGTCGGCGCTGGTCATGGTGACGCTCGCCTGAGCCATCAGGTTATCGAGTTCCAGCGTTTCGACGAGGTCGCTGTTCCAGATCAGCGAGCGGTCGGACACGTGAATGTCCTGCATGCTCGCGTTGACCTCGGCGAGGTGCTTCTTGCCCGCTGCCAGCGTCTCGGTGTCGCGGAACACGGCGGCATGCTTCTGCATGGTCTTCTGCATGTCCTCGCGAATCCGCGCGGTCGGCAGGCTGCCATTGGCGTGACGGAAATGGTCGAGCCGGGTCAGCGCCAGGTCCGCGCTGTCGGCGGGAAGCGCATCGTGATTCGCGCCCGGCTTCATCGTTTCGGCCAGACGGTGCCCGATCGCGCGGCCGAACACCACGAGGTCGATCAGCGAGTTCGAGCCGAGGCGGTTCGCCCCGTGGACCGAGACGCAGCCCGCCTCGCCCGCGGCATAGAGCCCGGGCACCACGTGGTCGGGATTGCCGTCGGGCCCGATGGTCACGACTTCGCCGTGATAGTTCGTCGGGATGCCGCCCATGTTGTAGTGGACCGTCGGCGTCACCGGCAGCGGCTCGCGCGTCAGGTCGACCCCGGCGAAAATCTTGCCGCTCTCGGTGATGCCGGGCAGGCGCTCGGCGAGCACGGCCGGGTCGATATGGTCGAGGTGCAGGTAGATGTGGTCGCCATCCTTGCCCACGCCCCGGCCTTCGCGCATTTCCAGCGCCATCGAGCGGCTGACGACGTCGCGGCTGGCGAGGTCCTTCGCGGAAGGCGCATAGCGTTCCATGAACCGCTCGCCCTCGGAATTGGTGAGGTATCCACCCTCGCCGCGCGCGCCTTCGGTGATGAGCACGCCCGCGCCGTAGATGCCGGTCGGGTGGAACTGCACGAACTCCATGTCCTGCAGCGGCAGGCCGGCGCGCAGCACCATGCCGCCACCGTCGCCGGTGCAGGTGTGTGCCGATGTCGCGGTGTAGTAGCAGCGACCATAGCCGCCGGTCGCGAGAACGACCGCGTGCGCCTTGAAGCGGTGGATCGTGCCATCGTCGAGGCACATGGCGATCACGCCCACGCAGCGGCGATTGGCACCCTCGCCCGCCATGATCAGGTCGATCGCGAAATATTCGATGAAGAAGTCCGCGTCGTACTTCAGGCTCTGCTGATAGAGCGCATGGAGCATCGCGTGCCCCGTACGGTCCGCCGCGGCGCAAGTACGTTGTACTGGCGGGCCTTCGCCCATGTTCTGCATGTGGCCGCCGAACGGGCGCTGGTAGATCGTGCCGTCCTTGTTGCGGCTGAACGGCACGCCCGCGTGCTCCAGCTCGTACACCGCCTGCGGGGCTTCACGCGCGAGATATTCGATCGCGTCCTGATCGCCCAGCCAGTCCGACCCCTTCACGGTGTCGTACATGTGCCAGGTCCAGTGGTCGGGCGTGTTGTTGCCGAGCGACGCGGCGATGCCGCCCTGCGCCGCCACGGTGTGGCTGCGAGTCGGGAACACCTTGGAGATGTTGGCGGTCTTGAAGCCCGCTTCGGCGGCACCCATCGTGGCGCGCAGGCCCGAACCGCCCGCGCCGACGACGACGACGTCGAACGTATGGTCGATGATCGGATAGGCTTCGCTGCCGCTCTTGGGCTGAGTCGTGTCGGTGTCGGTCGCCATCAGGCGGCTCCTGCAAAAGCGATGCTGGCGATGCAGAACACGGCGAACACGCCGCCTGCCACCGCAACCAGATTGAGAAGGGCGGTCAGCGCAAAGCGGCTGCCACCCTGGTGGATATAGTCCTCGACCAGCACCTGCAGGCCCAGGCGTGCGTGCCAGAAGGTGCTGAGGATCAGCAGGATCATCGCCGCCGCGCTGATCGGATTGGCAAGCCAGCCGGTGACCGTGCCGTAGTCGTAGGCAGGCAGCAGCAAGAAGCTGACCAGCAGCCACAGGACGAGCACCAGATTGCCGATCGCGGTAAACCGCTGGATCAGCCAGTGATGCGCGCCCTCGTGGGCCGAGCCGAGGCCGCGTACGCGGCCGATGGAGGTTCCGTTACCCATGGTCAGAAGCCTTATTTCAGAAAGATGATCGCCCAGAAGGCGATGGTCAGCAAAACGCCGAGAATCGGGCTGGCGATGGCCCAGGTCTTGTTGACGGTGAGTTCGTAGCCCGCGCCGATATCGAGCACGAAGTGGCGCAGGCCGCTCATCATGTGGTTGAAGAAGGCCCAGGTCAGGCCGATCAGCACGACATAGCCGATCGGCGTGGTCATGAGCCCGGTAAAGGTCTCGTACGCCTCCGGCCCGCTCGCCATCGCGCCCAGCCACCACAGCAGCACGCCGAGCCCGACGAGCGCCAGACCGTCGCCGGTGACGCGGTGCAGGATGGAGGTCAGCATGTGCGGGCCCCATTTCCAGATCTGAAGGTGCGGGGAGAGGGGTCTGTTCGACATGAGGGCTAGCGGGTCCAATCTGGCCGGGATGCTGGAATGCGTTGCGCCTCCACTTAGCGGAAGCGTGACGAGGTTCAAGGCAGTCCAAAGGATGAAGGCCCAGGCACGGGCGCAAAGCCCCCCCCCCTGCACGCACTCCCGAACAGCGCGCCGTCGACAGGCAGGGGCTTGGTTGCTCGCGTCTAAGGGCGTAACGCGCGAACCGATGACATCCATTCTCGTCACAGGATCGAGCCGCGGGATCGGCTCCGCCATTCGCGAACAGCTCGAGGCGCGCTGCGTGCGGGTGATCGGCCACTCGACGCAAGGTATCGAGGAAGGCGAGATTGCCGCCGATTTTACCGAGCCTTCGGCGCCTTCGATGCTGTGGGAAGAGGCCATGCGGCAGGCCGACGGCGAGATCGATGTGCTGGTCAACAATGCCGGATTGTTCGCCGGAATTCCGCTCGACACCTCCGACATCGAATGGCTCGACGCGTGGGAGGAAACGCTGCGGATAAACCTGACCGCCGCCGCGCAGCTGAGTCGCTTTGCGGTGCGTCACTGGCAGGAAACCGGGCGCAGCGGACGGATCGTCCACATCGCCAGCCGCGCCGGGCACCGGGGCGATTCGCCCGCGCACTGGCACTACGCGGCGGCCAAGGGCGGGATGCTGGCGCTGCACAAGACCATCGCGCGCGCCTACGCCGCGCAAGGGATCTACAGCTTCGCGGTCACGCCCGGCTTCACCGACACCTCGATGGCGGGCGACTACCTCGAGTCGCGCGGCGGGCCGGGCTTGCTGGCGGACATTCCGCTCGGCCGCGTGGCCGAGCCGGAGGAGATCGCGGATATCGCGGTGTGGTGCGCACTCGACGCGCCGCCTTCGATGACCGGGACGACGATCGATGCGAACGGCGCGAGCTATGTCCGCTGACCTGCCCTTCTCCTGCCGCTGCGGCGCGGTTAAAGGGGTGATCGAGAAGGCGGGCCCGCGCGAGGGCGATTTCGTCGTGTGCCACTGCACCGACTGCCAGACCTTCGCCCGGCGCTTTCAGGCTGAGGACAGGGTGACAGGCGATGACGCGGGCACGCTGCTTTACCAGAGCCGCTGCGCGCGGATGCGGATCGCGCAAGGTCGGGGCGAATTGCGCTGCCTGCACCTGACCGACAAGCCGACCATGCGCTGGTTCGCGCGATGCTGCCGGACGCCGCTGTTCAACTCATACAAAAACGGCAAGCTGCCCTATGTGACGACGCTTGTCGGCAACTGCGAAGCGGACGACCGCGAGCGACTGCTGGGGGAGCCCATCGGGCACCTGTTTGTCGATGACGACCCGCACTGCACCGGGCAGGTGCGCCGCATGGCGATGCACACGCTCATGCGCCGGTTTTTCGTGAGGATGCTCAAGGATATCCTCTCGGGCGATCGCCGCCGGAGCGCGCTGTTCGATTCGCGCACGCTCGAGCCGATTTCTTCCCCCGAACACCCAACCGAGGACACCATGGCCCATGTCGGCTGACATCACTGCCGAAGACGCCGGAATCAGCTGGAAGCTCACCGCGCTGGTCGACCGCACCGCTGCCGAGGCGGCGCTCGCCGCGAGCGTGGAGGACGCGTGGGACAGCGATCTGGTCATGAGCGCGCACGAGGTCGAGGCGGATCGCTATGATCCGATCAATGCCGGCCTGTGGCGGATCGAAGCGTGGTATCCGCGGAAGCCCGACAGGGCGCTGCGTAAGCAACTCGACGCGATGTTCGGCGGAAATGCGCCCGATTTCGATCTGGAGAAGGTCGAACCGCAGGACTGGGTCACGCTCAGTCAGCAGGCGGTCGAGCCGGTCTGCGCGGGCCCGTTCCATATCCGCACCCCCGAATATCCGGCAGACCCCGAGGCCATCGACCTTGTCATTCCCGCAAGCCGCGCCTTCGGCACCGGCCAGCACCAGACGACCGCCGGGTGCCTCGTGATGCTGGGCTGGCTCAACTCGCGCGGCGTGCGCCCCCGGCAGGTCGCGGATATCGGCACGGGCACCGGGCTGCTCGCCATCGGTGCGCTCAAGCTGTTCCCTTCCGCGAACATGATCGCGAGCGATATCGACCCGGTGTGCGACGAGATCGTGCGCGAGAATGCGCGCGATAATGGCGTAACGATGGGCCAGCGATCCGGTGCGCTGCGCTATGTCACTGCGCCGGGCATGGACCACCCCGCGCTCAAATCGCGTGCGCCCTTCGACCTGCTGATCGCCAACATCTTGGCAGGTCCGCTGGTCGAGCTGGCGCAGGATTTTGCGCTCGCGCTGCAACCGGGCGGGCGCGTGATCCTTGCCGGGCTGCTCGACACGCAGGCCCCGCGCGTCATCCGCGCCTACCAGCGCATGGGCCTGCGGCTCGAACGGCGGATCGACGACGGTGACTGGTCGATCCTGTGCCTGCGGGCGCCCGCATGGTGAGAGCGCTGCGGGCGCTGGGCTGGACGATCGGCGGCCTGCTCGGCGCGCTCGTCCTCCTCGCCGCAGGCTTCTTCCTCGCGGCGTGGATCGGCTCCAGCATCCCGCGCAACGCGGACTGGGTGGAGGCCGAAACCGGCATCCCGATCATGGTCGAGACCAATGGTTTCCATACGGGCATCGTCATGCCCATCGCCACCCCGGTAAAGGACTGGCGCGAGACTTTCCCCTCCGCCGGGCAGCCGATGCCGGGCGGGCCAATGGCGGGCGGGAGGATACCGACCCATGTCTCGGTCGGGTGGGGCGACCGCGAGATGTATCTCGATGTGCCGACCTGGGGCGAACTGAAGC
>Ga0114903_1000077_pt1 | contig 73610 bp, 53 predicted proteins | sample MalvirDeepMed_s2_FD_87289 | JGI IMG/M metagenome (GOLD analysis project Ga0114903, IMG submission 87289) | Marine viral communities from the Global Malaspina Expedition - Malaspina viral metaG DeepMed_s2 | ecosystem: Environmental > Aquatic > Marine > Oceanic | place: Mediterranean Sea...
ATTTCGCCGCCATCACAGGCGCCAACGCGGCGCCTGAGCCTTGGCCGTTCCGCAGCTTCCCCGATGCCAAGGTCGACGTGAGGCTCGAGGAAATGCTGGCCACTGCCGCCAACACCTTCCGCATGTCGGGACAGTTCTTCGTCGCGCCGGAAGAAGAGGGGCCGGAGCGGTCGGGCCAGTTCGCGATTTCCGTGCCGCTGCCCGAGGATGCCTCCGCCGCGCAGATCGCCGCCGCGCGCAACGCCGCGACCTCGCAACTGGCCGAGCAGGTGGCGCGGTCGGGACTGCGGTAAGCGTTCTGGCGCCCGTCGCAGCAAGGGTCTGACGGCAGAGCGGCATATGGCCCGAACGCGCGCTATTCAAAGATGGAAACAAAACGGCCGCCTCTGGGGCGGCCGAACTCTGTCAGGCGGTCTTCTTTGCCGTCCGTGGCTTTGCCACCTTTGGTTTTCCCGTTTCTGAGGGCGTCTTCGGGGCGGCGGCCTTTTTCGGCGCAGCGGTCTTGGCGCGCGGCTTGCGGGCTTTGGGTGCGGTGGACGTCAGCGTCTTCACCGCTTGCGTCCAGTGCGCGTCGGCGCGGCCCTCGGGCTGGCCTTCGTCGAGCCACAGGAAATAGGCGGCCTGGGCGATCTGCGTGTCGTCGATACGGGGTGTCGGCATGGTATCCTCTCGATTCCTGTCTGGGTTGCGAAATTTGGCGGTCGCGAATTAGCGCTAACATGATACCGCGATGCTGCGACCGCACAATAACCTATGACACGCATGCGCAACCCGTCGCTGACCTGCCAGGGCTGGCAAAGCGGCGCGCGCCGCGCTAGAGCCGGGCAGGGGCCGGAAAGGGACGCAGCGCATGGTTGCCAACATCATCTGCATCAAGTGGGGCACGCTGTTCGGACCGGAATACGTCAACCGGCTCTATTCCGGCGTGCGTCGCAACCTCCGCCTGCCGGTGCGGTTCCTCTGCATGACCGAGCACCGCGACGGCCTGCACCCTGACATCGAGGTGCTGGACCTGCCCGAAGAGCCGTTCCGCACCGAGATGGACGCAGCGCTTGCCGTCGCCAACCGCCAGGGCGCGATGCGCAAGACCTCGCTGTTCCGGGAGGGTCTGGTGCCCGATCTCGACGGGCCGTTCCTGGGCTTCGACCTCGACGTGGTGATCACCGGATCGCTCGACCCGATCTGGAACCTTGCGCCCGGCACGGTCGCCATGCGCCACGACTGGGTCGAGGCGCGCAAGGGCCGGCCCACGGGCCACGGATCGGTGTTCCGCTTCGATCCGGCCGAACACGGCTTTCTCTACGATGACCTTGCCGCCAATCCCTATGCCGAAGTGGAAAAGGCGCGCGGGTCGGAACAGCGCTACACCAGCCACAAGGCGATGGACCGGGGCGTGTTCGAATACATCCCCGAATCCTGGGTGGTGAGCTTCAAATACGACTGCAACCCGTTCCCGGCCAATTACTGGCGCGCGCCGCAGCTGCCCCGCGACGCCCGTGTCGTGTGTTTTCACGGCCGTCCCAAGATGCCCGAGGCGGTGGCGGGATACAGCGGATCGCTGATCCGCCGGTCGAAACCCTGCGCCTGGCTTCGGGACCATTGGATCGACCGGGCGCGGGCGGACCTGGGCGCGGACTGGGCCTGACACCTCGAAAAGAAAGAGCGCCCGGCGGGGGTGCCGGGCGCTCACTCGTTACCTTACGACAGGCCATTTCACGGCCAAGAACGCGCGCATCAACAAGCGGTTCTAAGGTAGATACGATCCTGGCAATCGGAAGTTTCATGACCGGGAGAAAATCTCGGGAAATTTTGAGCGGACCCCCGCCGCCACGGAAAAACCCCGCCGTGACGCCGTGCCGCGACGTGTGCACGCTCTTGCCCCATCGGTCGAAGGCGCGCTAAGAGCAGGCGGGATCAATTTAGGAAGGGCAAGGACATGCGCCGTGTTGTGGTAACGGGACTGGGCCTGGTAACGCCGCTGGCTTGCGGGGTGGAGCAAAGCTGGAGCCGGATCCTGGACGGGCGGTCCGGGGCAGGCACCATAACGCGGTTCGACGCCAGCCACCTGGCCACAACCTATGCCTGCGAAGTGCCGCTGGGCGACGGCAGCGATGGCACCTTCAATGCCGACGACTGGATGGAGAAGAAGGAACAGCGCAAGGTCGACGACTTCATCCTCTACGGCATCGCCGCCGCCGAACAGGCGGTGCGCGACGCCGGATGGACTCCCGAGGACGAAGCCGACCGTTTGCGCACCGGCGTGATGATCGGATCGGGCATCGGCGGGCTGAATTCCATTGCCGAGACCGCGCTGCTGATCAAGGAAAAGGGCCCGCGCCGCGTCAGCCCGTTCTTCATTCCCGGCGCGCTGATTAACCTGATTTCCGGTCAGGTGTCGATCCGCTACGGCTTCAAGGGGCCGAACCATTCGGTCGTGACGGCCTGCTCCACCGGCGCCCATGCCATCGGCGACGCGGCGCGACTGATCAAGGATGGCGATGCCGACGTGATGATCGCGGGCGGCGCCGAAGCCGCGATTTCCGAGATCGGCATCGCCGGATTCAACGCCTGCAAGGCGCTCTCGACCGCGCGCGGCGACGATCCGACCAGGGCCAGCCGGCCGTACGATGCCGACCGCGACGGCTTCGTCATGGGCGAGGGCGCGGGCATCGTGGTTCTGGAAGAATATGAACACGCCAAGGCCCGCGGCGCGCATATCCATGCCGAGGTGCTGGGCTACGGCCTCTCGGGCGACGCCTACCACATCACGGCGCCCGCCTCTGACGGCGACGGCGCCGAACGCTCGATGCGCGCGGCGCTGGCCAAGGCCGGGCTGGAGCCGGGCGACCTGGATTACATCAACGCGCATGGCACCTCGACCATGGCCGACGTGATCGAACTGGCCGCGGTGGAGCGGATGCTGGGCGATGCCACGTCCAAGGTCACCATGTCCTCGACCAAGTCCGCCACCGGGCACCTGCTGGGGGCGGCGGGCGCGATCGAGGCGATCTTCTCGATCCTCGCCATCCGCGACCAGGTGGCGCCGCCGACGATCAACCTCGATAACCCCGCGGTCGAGACCAAGCTCGACCTCGCCCCCAATGCCAAGCGCGAACGCGAGGTGCGGTACGCGCTGTCGAACTCCTTTGGCTTCGGCGGTACCAATGCCAGCGTGATCTTCGGAAAGGCCAGCTGATGTGGCGCAACATCGCGTCTAACGCCCTGAGTTTCCTCGTCGTTCTGGTCTTCCTCTTCGGCGGGGCGCTGATCTGGGCGCAGTCCGAATACGACACCGCCGGGCCGCTCGATCAGCCGATCTGCCTGCAGGTCGAGCGCGGTTCGAACTTCCGTCGCGTGTCGGACGAGCTGGTGAGCCAGAACGCCGTCAGCAGCGGCATGTTGTTCCGGCTCGGTGCCGACTATGCCGACAAGACGTCCGAGCTCAAGGCCGGCAGCTTCCTCGTGCCCGAAGGTGCGTCGATGTCCGAGATCGTCGAGATCGTCACCCGCGGCGGCGCCAGCACCTGCGGCACCGAGGTGGTCTACCGCGTCGGCATCACCAACGCGTCGGTGCAGGTCCGCGAACTCGATCCCACCACGGGCCGCTTCGAGGAAATCGCCGATTTCGACCCCGGTGCCGATGAGGCGCCCGCCGAATACACCGCCGTGCGTGAACGCGCTGACACCCGTTACCGTGTGGCGCTGGCCGAGGGCGTGACCAGCTGGCAGGTGATCGAGGAACTCAAGCAGGTCGACGTGCTCGAAGGCGATGTGGAGGAGATCCCGGCCGAAGGCACCCTGGCGCCGGACAGCTACGAGATCCAGCCCGGTGACACCATCGCGTCGCTGGTCGAGCGCATGCAACGCGCGCAGGACCTGATCCTGACCCAGGCCTGGCAGGATCGCGCGCCCGGCCTGCCGCTGGAGTCGCCCGAAGAGGCGCTGATCCTTGCCTCTATCGTGGAAAAGGAAACCGGCATCCCGAGCGAGCGGGAACAGGTGGCCTCTGTCTTTATCAACCGCCTGAACGAAGGCATGCGTCTGCAGACCGACCCCACGGTGATCTACGGCATCACCAACGGCGAGGGCGTGCTGGGCCGGGGCTTGCGGCAGTCCGAACTGCGCGCCGCAACGCCTTACAACACCTACGTCATTCCCGGTCTGCCGCCGACCCCCATCGCCAATCCGGGACGCGCAAGCATCGAAGCGGCGCTGAATCCCGACGATGCGGAGTACCTGTTCTTCGTCGCCCGAACCCTCGACCCGTCCGATGGACACGTCTTTGCCGAGACGCTGGACGAGCACAACGCCAACGTCGCGGCCTACCGGCGTCTCGAGGCGGAACGCGCCAATCAGTGATCGGCGGTCCGGTCTTGAATTTGCGCCCGGAGCTTTCAAACGCTCCGGGCGTTTTGCGTTTTCCGCCAGGCCTGTAGGGTGGGTTTCCAACCCGCCGCCCAAGGCGGCGTCCTGTCCGATGCAACCGCCAAAAAAACCAATCAGTTTACTCGGGATTGACTCATCCGACTCTTTCGCTCAGGTATTGAGCATCCCGACTCGCCGCCTGCGCATCAAGACGCCGCGGCGCTTCACGACCAAGAGGACAGCCCATGCATCGCACCCTTCTGACCGCCACCACCGCGCTTTGCGGCCTTGCCACAGCCGTGGTGGCCGAAACCGACCGCGGCGCGGTCCTGACCACCTATGCTGACATCGCCGCCGCGGCCTATGCCGACAGTCTGGCCACCGCGCAAGAGCTTCAGGCCGCGGTCGAGGCGCTGATCGCCGACCCGTCCGAAGCGACTCTGGCCGATGCCCGCTCTGCCTGGAAAGCCGCCCGCGTGCCGTATCAGCAGACCGAGGTCTACCGCTTCGGCAACCCGATGGTGGACGACTGGGAAGGCAAGGTGAACGCCTGGCCGCTGGACGAGGGGCTGATCGACTATGTCGACGCGTCCTACGGTGGCGCGACCGATGCCAATGAACTGGCGGCGCTCAACATCATCGCCACGCCCGAGCCGATGATCGCGGGCCAGACGGTCGATGCCACCAGCATCACGCCCAACCTCATTGCCGACACGCTGAACGAGGCCGACGGGATCGAAACCAACGTCGCGCGCGGCTACCACGCCATCGAGTTCCTGCTCTGGGGCCAGGACCTCTACGGCACCGAGGCAGGCGCGGGCGACCGGCCTTGGACCGATTACGCGCAAGGGGGCGACTGCACCAACGGCAACTGCGACCGCCGCGCCGATTACCTCTCCGCCGCGACCGACCTTCTGGTCTCGGACCTCGAAGAAATGGCGGCGTTTTGGGCGCCCGGCGGCGCCGCGCGGGCCGCGGTGACCGAGGATGTGGATGCCGGGCTCAACGCCATGCTGACCGGCATGGGCAGCCTCAGCTACGGCGAACAGGCGGGTGAGCGGATGCGGCTGGGCCTCATGCTGAACGATCCCGAGGAAGAGCACGACTGCTTTTCCGACAACACTCACATGAGCCATTTCTACGACGGGCAGGGCATCTGGAACGTCTACCACGGCGAGTATACCCGCACCGACGGCACCGTGGTCGAAGGCCCGGCGCTGGCGGATCTGGTGGCCGAGGCGTCGCCCGAACTCGACGAAGAGATGACCGCAAAGCTCGACACCACCATGGCCGCGCTCGGCGACATCCGCGACGCGGCAGAGGATGGCTTTGCCTACGACATGATGCTGGCCCGCGGGAACGCGGAGGGCGAGGCGCTGATCATGGCGGCGGTCGACGGTCTCGTCGACCAGACCCGCAGCATCGAACGGGTGGTGACCGAGCTTGGCCTCGACAGCATCGCGTTCGAGGGCTCCGACAGCCTCGACGACCCGGATGCGGTGTTCCAGTAACCCATGACGCGGCGCTTACGACTTCCTGGCGCGGGCTTCAGTCCGCGCCTTTCCGCCGTCTCCGGCGCGCTGATGGTTGCCGCCGCGGTGGCGGCTTCGGACGCGCGCGCATGGGAGCCGGGCGATCCGCATCTCGACACCACGGCGCGCACAGCAGCAGAGGCGGATCGCATCGCGCGGGTCATCGAAGCGCCCACGGATTTCACCATGCCCGAGCCCTTCGAGGAAAACCCCGGCGGTGCCGCGACGGTGCGGGCGCGGACCACGGCGGATGCGTTTTCCCAGCCCTCCGCCAATATCGACTTCGCCCATGAGCTCGATTTCAAGGTCGGCAACGGGCTGTTCCGAAAGCTCTGGGTCTCGTCGCCCGCCTCGACGCTGGCCTCTGACGGGCTGGGGCCGCTCTACAACGCGCGCGGCTGCCAGAACTGTCATTTCAAGGACGGGCGCGGCCACCCTCCCGAAGGTCCCGAGGACGCCGCCGTGTCGATGTTCCTGCGCGTCTCGATCCCCGCCGATGCCGATCCGCTGATGGCGGATGTGGCCGACTATGTGGCCACTGCGCCCGACCCGGTCTATGGCGGCCAGTTGCAGGATTTCGGCACACCCGGTCACCCCGCCGAATACCGGCTGGAGGTGCGCTACGACGAAGTGCCGGTGAATTTGAACGGCGGCGAAGTCGTGACCCTGCGCGCGCCGACCTACCGGGCGGCCGATCTGGGCTATGGCCCGCTGCACGCGGCGGCGATGCTCAGCCCCCGTGTCGCCCCGCAGATGATCGGCCTGGGGTTGCTGGAGGCGATCCCGGCGGCGGACATCCTGGCGCTGGCCGATCCCGAGGATGCCGACGGTGACGGCATTTCCGGGCGCGCCAACGTGGTCTGGTCCCGGGAATACGAACGTCCGATGCTGGGTCGGTTCGGGCTCAAGGCCGGGATGCCGACGATCCGCGAACAATCAGCCGCGGCCTTTTCCGGCGACATGGGCCTCTCGACCGCGCTCTACCCCACACATTCCGGCGATTGCAGCGCGGCGCAGGCCGACTGCCGCGCGGCGCCCCACGGCGCGGCGGAGGGCGAGGCCGAGGTGACCGAAGAGGCTCTCGACCTCGTGACCTTCTACAGCCGCAACCTTGCCGTGCCGGCGCGGCGCGATGTGGACGACCCCGAAGTGCTGCGCGGCAAGCAGCTTTTTCACGACAGCGGCTGCGCCTCCTGCCACCGGCCCAAGTTCGTGACCCACCGGCTGCCCGACCGGCCCGAGCAGAGCTTTCAGCTGATCTGGCCGCATACGGACATGCTCTTGCACGACATGGGGCCGGGGCTGGCCGACAACCGGCCCGAAGGCCGCGCGTCGGGCCGCGAATGGCGCACCGCGCCGCTTTGGGGCATCGGCTTGACAGCCCGCGTCAGTGGCGGCGAGAACTACCTGCATGACGGCCGCGCCCGGACCTTGCTCGAAGCGGTGCTCTGGCACGGCGGCGAAGGGCAGGCGGCGCGCGACGCCGTGGTCGCGATGCCCGCCCCGGATCGCGCGGCCCTGATCCGCTACCTGGAGAGCCTCTGATGCGCACCGCCCTGATCCTTGCCGCCGGCCTTTTCGCCGCACCCGCCGCAGCCGGCGTGCCCGAAGCGCTGGACCAGCACATCCTGCCGGGCTTCGACCGCTTCGTGCAGGAGACTGGCGCCTTGGCGCGGACGGCGGAAGAGGACTGCACCGCGGGCACGGTGGCCCCGGCCTATCACGCCGCCTTCGACACCTGGATGCCGCTCGCCGAAGTAAAGATCGGTCCCTCCGACACCGGCGCGCTGTCGGTGCTGTTCTGGCCCGATGATCGGGGCTTTACCCCCAAGGCGCTGAACGGGCTGATCGCCGATGCCGATCCGGTGGTGACGCAGCCCGAGGACTATGCCGAGGTCTCCATCGCCGCGCGCGGGCTGATGGCGCTCGACATGCTGCTCTTCGATCCAGCCTACGACTCCGCCGACCCCTACACCTGCCAGCTGGTGACGGCGGTGGCGGTGGACCTTGCCCGGCAGGCCGAAACCCTGCAGGCGGCCTGGGCGGACGAATTCGCCGCCGCCCTGCGCAGCGCCGGGGCCGCGGAGAATGCGACCTTCCTCAGCCCGCAAGAGGCCATGCGCGCGCTCTACACGCAGGTGCTCTCGGGGCTGGAGTTCACCGCGGACCAGCGGCTGGGCCGTCCCTTGGGCACCTTCGAACGTCCGCGTCCCCGGCGGGCCGAAGCCTGGCGGTCGGAGCGCAGCCTGCGCAACGTCCTGCTGGCGGCAGATGCGGCGCAGAGCCTTGCTCATGCGCTGGCAGAGACCGATTTGCCGCTGACGGATGCGGCGATGGTCGGTGTCCGGGAGGCGGCAGCGAAAGTGACCGATCCCGGATTTCAGGACATCGACGACCCGCAGGCTCGCCTGCAGGTCGAGGTGCTGGCGCAGGAGGTGCGCAGCCTGCGCACGGCCATCGCCAACGAGGTGGGCGCGCCGCTGGGCATCGCCCCCGGCTTCAACTCCAGCGACGGGGACTGAGCCATGACCACGCGGCGCGGATTTCTGGCGGGGCTTCTGGCGGCGGGCAGCGCACCGGCCATCGGCTGGGCCGACGCGGGCAGCCCGTCCTACCTGGCCGCGGCACGCGAAGCCGACGGCACCTTCGCACTCTTCGGCCTCGACACCGGCGGCAACCTCACCTTCCGCGTGCCGATGCCAGCCCGGGGCCATGCGGGCGCCGGGCATCCGACCCGTCCGCTGGCCGTCGCTTTTGCCCGCAGGCCCGGGGCCTTTGCGTTGGTCATCGACTGCGCCGATGGCGTGGTGCGCCAACGCCTGACCCCGCCCGCCGGGCAAAGCTTCAACGGCCATGGCACCTTCAGCGCCGATGGCACGCGGCTTTACACGGTGGAACAGCGGGACGAGGACAGCGCCGGTGTCATCGGCCTTTGGGCCATGGAAGGCGAGCTGACCCGCATCGGCGAGGTGTCGAGCCAGGGCATCGGCCCGCATGACCTGCGGCTGATGCCGGACGGCGGGCTGGTGGTGGCGAACGGCGGCATCGCCACCGGCGCGGATGGCCGGGAAAAGACCAACCTGGGCGAGATGCAGCCAAACCTGACCTATCTCGACAGCGCAGGCCGGATCCAGGACCAGGTGACGCTGGAGCCGGATCTCGCGCAAAACTCGATCCGCCACCTCGCGGTCGCACCGGACGGGCAGGTGGGTTTTGCCATGCAATGGGAAGGCGCGCCCGGGACCCCGGTGCCGCTGCTCGGGCTGCACCGGCGCGGGCAGGCGCCCATCCTCGCAGAGCCACCGCTGGCCGAGGCGCTGGCGATGCAGGGCTACGCGGGCAGCATCGCTCTGTCGGGCGACGGACGGAGCTATTCCATCAGCTCGCCGCGCGGCGGACGGGTGCAGCGCTTCGGGCGGAACGGGGCGTTCCTCGGATCGGTGGCCCGGGCGGATGTCTGCGGACTTGCCGCACATCCCGGCGGGTGCCTCGCCACGGATGGACTTGGTGGGCTGCTGCTGCTCGAGGGCGACCGCGCGCGGCCGCTGGGCAGTGCCCCGGTGGCGTGGGACAATCATATCGTGGCGCTCTGATCCGGCGGCTTTGCCGGATTGCGCGGCATCGGTGCCCGCTGCCGGTCGCTTATGCCGCGGGGCGCACGAAAACCCGTGCAAAGCCGCGCGTTAACTGTGATGCTCCGGGCAAAGATCGGAGCAGTTCACCCGCATGGCCATCTACGCAAGTATTCACCACCTCACCCATTACACCTACGACCGCAACGTCACCCTGTCGCCCCAGATCATCCGCCTGCGACCCGCTCCGCACAGCCGGACGCGGGTGATTTCGCATTCGCTCAAGGTCTCGCCGCAGCCGCATTTCGTGAACCACCAGCAGGACCCCTACGGCAACTGGATGGCGCGCTACGTCTTTCCCGAGCCGGTGCGCGAGTTCAAGATCGAGGTCGACGTTGTCGCCGACATGTCGGTCTACAACCCGTTCGATTTCTTCGTCGAGGACAGCGCCGAGTTCTACCCCTTCGACTATCCGCCCGAGCTGACCGACGACCTGTCGATCTACCGGCGCGTCGCGCCACCAAGCGCGCAGTTGGCCGAATACATGGCACAAATCCCGCGCGACAAGACCCGCATCGTCGACTGGCTGGTGATGCTGAACGCAAAGATCGCCGGCGACATCGAATACACCATCCGCATGGAGGCGGGCGTGCAGACGCCCGAAGAGACCCTGACCAAGGCGCTGGGGTCCTGCCGCGACAGCTCCTGGCTGTTGGTCAACGTGCTGCGGCACATGGGGCTCGCGGCGCGCTTCGTCTCGGGCTACCTCATTCAGCTGAAACCGGATCTGCAGGCGCTCGACGGCCCCTCGGGCACCGATCACGATTTCACCGACCTGCACGCTTGGGTCGAGGTCTTTCTGCCCGGCGCCGGCTGGATCGGGCTGGACCCGACCTCGGGGCTGTTCGCAGGAGAGTCGCACATCCCGCTGGCCGCGACGCCGCATTACCAGAACGCGGCCCCCATCGCCGGTGGATTCACCGCCGCCGGAGAGGTGCAGACCACCTTCGATTTCGACATGCAGGTCACCCGCGTGGCCGAACATCCGCGCATCACCAAGCCGTTCTCGGACGAGGCCTGGGACCGGCTCAACGCGCTTGGCCGGCAGGTCGACACGGCGCTCGAAACCGGCGACGTGCGCCTGACAATGGGCGGCGAGCCGACCTTCGTCAGCATCGACGAATACGAGTCGCCGGAATGGAACACCGCCGCCGTCGGCCCGATGAAGCGCGGGCTGGCCGACACCTTGATCCGCCGGCTGCGCGACCGCTTCGCGCCCGGCGGGTTCCTGCATTACGGGCAGGGCAAGTGGTATCCGGGCGAGACCCTGCCGCGCTGGACCTTCTCGCTCTATTGGCGCAACGACGAGAAACCGATCTGGTCCGATGCCGATCTCATCGCCACCGAAAAAGCCGACACCGGGGTCGATGCCAAGTCGGCCGAGACCTTCATGGCCACGCTTGCGGGCGAGTTGGGGCTGGAGCCGGACTATGCCGTGCCCGCCTATGAGGACCCGGCTGAGTGGATCATCAAGGAAGGCAACCTGCCGGAGAACGTGACACCCGAGAACAACAAGCTCAAGGACCCCGAGGAACGCCACCGCATCGCGACGGTCTTCGCGCGCGGTCTGACCGAACCCACGGGCTATGTCATGCCGATCCAGGCCTGGCAGTCCAAGGCGGCCGGGCGGCGCTGGCGATCCGAAAAATGGAAGCTGCGGCGCGGGCATGTCTTCCTTGTGCCGGGCGACAGCCCGGTCGGTTACCGCATTCCGCTGGGGGCGCTTCCTTTCGTACCGCCCTCGCAATATCCCTATACCTACATCACCGATCCCGCCGTGCCACGCGGGCCCCTGCCGGACATCGACCACGGCGACGCGGTCGCCACGCCCGAAGTGTCTGCCGACCACACGCAGCCGGTGTCGGCGCCGACCGCACGGGCGGATGTTCAGACGGTGATCGAACAAGAGCTCGGGCCTGTCGGCGGTGCCGTGCGTACCGCGATCTCGGTCGAGCCGCGCGACGGCAAGCTTTGCGTTTTCATGCCCCCGGTGGAGGACGTCGAGGATTACCTCGATCTGGTGGCCGCTGCCGAGCGCACCGCAAAGCGCTTGGACCTGCCGGTGCACATCGAAGGCTATGCCCCGCCGCACGACCCGCGCGTCAACGTCATCCGCGTCGCCCCCGATCCGGGCGTGATCGAGGTCAACATCCACCCCGCCCACAGTTGGGAGGACTGTGTCGCCACCACCGAGGCGATCTACGAAGAGGCACGCCAGTGCCGGCTGGGCGCCGACAAGTTCATGATCGACGGGCGCCACACCGGCACCGGCGGCGGCAACCACGTCGTCGTGGGCGGCTCCACGCCCAACGACAGCCCGTTCCTGCGCCGGCCGGACCTGCTGAAATCGCTGATCCTGATGTGGCAGCGGCATCCGTCGCTGTCCTACCTCTTTTCGGGTATGTTCATCGGTCCGACCTCCCAGGCGCCGCGCATCGACGAGGCGCGGCACGACACGCTCTACGAACTGGAGATCGCGCTGTCGCAGATCCACGCGCCGCAGGCCGGGTCGGTGCCGCCGCCCTGGCTGGTGGACCGGCTCTTGCGCAACATGCTGACGGATGTGACCGGCAACACCCACCGGGCCGAGATCTGCATCGACAAGCTTTATTCCCCGGACGGACCCACCGGGCGGCTGGGGCTGGTCGAATTCCGCGGCTTCGAGATGCCGCCGGATCCCAAGATGAGCCTTGCCCAGCAGGTGCTGATCCGGGCGATCATCGCCCGCTGCTGGCAGGCGCCGGTCGAGGGCAAGCCGGTGCGCTGGGGCACCGAACTGCACGACCGCTACATGCTGCCACATCATTTGTGGCGGGATTTCATGGACTTGCTGCGCGATCTTGAGGCACATGGCTTCGCGCTCGACCCCGAATGGTACGTGGCGCAAAGCGAATTCCGTTTCCCGTTCTGCGGACAGGTCGAATACGAGGGCGTGCACCTGGAACTGCGCCAGGCGCTGGAGCCGTGGCACGTGCTGGGCGAAACCGGTGCCATCGGCGGGACCGTGCGCTACACCGACAGCTCGGTCGAGCGGTTGCAGGTGCAGCTCACCACCTCGAACCCGGAACGCTACATCGTCGCCTGCAACCAGCGCCGCGTGCCGCTGGCGCGCACGCAGACGTCGGGCGTGTCGGTGGCGGGCGTGCGGTTCAAGGCCTGGCAACCGGCCGAGGCGCTGCACCCCGTGCTGCCGGTCAACGCGCCGCTGACCTTCGACATTTTCGACAGCTACTCGGGCCGCGCGCTGGGGGGCTGCGTCTATCACGTCGCGCATCCCGGCGGGCGCAATTACGAGACCTTTCCGGTCAACGGCAACGAGGCGGAGGCGCGGCGGCTGGCGCGATTCGAACCGCTGGGCCACACCCCCGGCGGCTACTGGCCGGCGCCTGACCAGACCCACCCCGAATTCCCGATGACGCTGGACTTGCGGCGCGCCCCGGGGGTCTGACACGATGGACCGGGTGTCTCGCGAACCCGTCGATCCGCTGGCGGGGCTGATCTCGGGCTACACGGTGCCGCCCGGCACGGCGGACGAGATGATCGGACCCGACGGCGCCCTGCGCCCGGTCTGGGAGCCCTTCCTGAGACGTTTTGCCCGGCTCAGCGACGAGGAGGTGGCGCGCCGCTTTGCCCGCGGCGACCGCTACCTGCGCGACGCGGGCGTGTTCTTCCGCCAGTACCGCGAGGAAGGCCCGACCGAACGCGACTGGCCGCTGAGCCACGTGCCGGTGCTGCTGCACCAGTCCGAGTGGAGCGGGATCAGCGCCGCCCTGCGCCAGCGCGCCGAACTGTTGGAGCGGGTCGCGGCGGACCTCTACGGCCCCGGCAATCTGGTGCGCTCGGGCCGTCTGCCGCCCGAACTGGTGGCGGGCAACCCGGCCTGGATAAGGCCGATGGTGGGGGTGGCGCCGCCCTCGGGGTATTACCTGCATTTTCTGGCCTTCGAACTGGGCCGCAACCCTGACGGGTCGTGGTTCGTGCTGGGCGACCGGACCGAGGCGCCCTCGGGCGCGGGCTTTGCGCTGGAAAACCGCGTGGCCACCATGCGCGCCTTTTCCGACCCGTTCCCGGTCGGGCATATCCACCGGCTCTCGGGCTTCTTCCGCGCCTTCCGCAGCGCCATGCAGGCGGCGGCGCGCGGGCAGGAGGGGCGGCTCGGCATCCTCACGCCCGGGCAGGGGACCGAGACCTATTTCGAACATGCCTACATCGCCCGCTACCTTGGCCTGATGCTGCTCGAGGGCGAGGACCTGATCGTGCAGAACGGCCGCACCATGGTGCGCACCGTCGCGGGGCTCAAGCCGCTTTCGGTGCTCTGGCGCCGGATGGATGCGGATTTCGCCGATCCGCTGGAGCTGGACGATGCCAGCCAGATCGGTACGCCGGGGCTGGTGTCCTCGATCCGCGCCGGTCACCTCGCGATGCTCAACGCCCTGGGGACCGGCGTTCTGCAGACCCGTGCGCTGCTGGCCTTCCTGCCGCAGATCGCGCAGGACCTGCTGGGCCAGCCGCTGGCCATCCCCAACATCGCCACATGGTGGTGCGGCCAGCCCGCCGAGCGCAACTACGTGCAGCGGAACGCGTCGCGCATGATGATCGGCGACGCGCTGAGCCCGGATCTGCCCTTCGAGGTGCAAAGCGCGCGGGCCATTGCCGGGCGGTTCCTCGACGGGCGGCAGGACGACCTGCCGGGATGGATCGGTGCGCAGGGGGCCGCTGTCGTGGGGCAGGAGGCGGTGAGCCTGTCGACCACGCCGGTCTACGAGGACGGGCGGCTGGTGCCGCGCCCGGTGATGCTGCGCGTCTTCGCCGCCCGGACGGAGGACGGCTGGACCGTGATGCCCGGCGGCTATGCCCGGATCGGACGGACCGACGACGCCACGGCGCTGGCGCTGCGCAGCGGCGGGTCGGTGGCGGATGTCTGGATCGTCGACGACGCGCCGGTCGACACCGCGTCGCTGGCCGCCAGCGACGGCCCGTTCCAGCGCGCCACGCCCAGCCTGCTGCCCGCCCGCGCCGCCGACAACCTCTTCTGGCTGGGCCGCTACGTGGAGCGCGCCGAGGGGCTGATCCGGCTCGTGCGCGCGAGCCACGTGCGGCTGGCCGAAACCGGGCAGGGCGGCGATCCGCGGGTGCAGCGCATCGCCGCCCATCTGGAGCGGCTGGGCACGCCCTTGGACCAGCCCGTGCCGCAGGCGATCCCCGATCAGGTCGCCGCCGCGATCCGCTGCGCCGCCAAGGTGCGCGACCGGTTTTCGCTGGACGGCTGGACGGCGCTGCGGGCACTGGCCGAGGACATCGAGGACCGCCGCAGCCGGGTGTCGCCGGGCGACGAGGCGGCCCGCGCCCTGGGTCAGATGCTGCGCGGCACGGCGGCGTTTTCCGGCCTCGTGCACGACAACATGTACCGCTTTTCCGGCTGGCGCTTCCTGAGCATGGGACGGGCGCTTGAGCGGGCGCAGGGCATGGCGGCGACCCTCGCCGATTTCTGCGCCTCCGACGCGCCCGAGGGATGCTTCGACATCGCCATCGAGGTCGGGGATTCGGTGATGACCCACCGCCGCCGCTACCTGATCGAGACCAACCGAAACACGGTGATCGACCTGCTGGCGCTGGACCACCGCAACCCGCGCTCGATCCGCTTCCAGGTGTCGTTCATCCGCCGCCTGATCGCGGAATTGCCCGACGCGGAGGTCAACGGCACCCTGTCGCCGCTGTCGCGCGCGGCGCTGCGGATCGAGACGCGGCTGGCCACGGCAGAGCCTGCGCGGCTCGACACGGCCCGGCTCGACAGCCTGAGCCGGGCGCTGGCGCGGCTGTCGGACCTGGTGACCGAAACCTACCTCACATGATGCCATGATCTACGATCTCGCCCTGACCATCGCCTATGACTACGGACGTCCCTCGGCGCAGGCGCGCAACGTCCTGCGCCTGCTGCCCGCCAACCGGCCCGGCGAACAGCGGCGCATCACCGGCATGATCAGCGTCACCCCGCGCCCGGCAGAGCGGATCGACCGCATGGATTTCTTCGGCAACGCGGTGTCCGAGATCGCCTTTCATGCGCCGATTTCGGACCTCACCGTAAAGCTCCAGTCGCGGGTCGAGCGGCTGGCCCGGCCGCTGCAATTCGACCTGTCGCCGCCACTTGACCGGCTGGCGGCGCAATTGCAGGGACAGCCGGCGCTGACCGCCGACAGCCCGCATCATTTCCTCGCGCCCAGCCCGCGTATCCGGTTCGACACCGAGGTGACCGATTTCGTCCGCCGTGTCCTGCCCGCGCAGCCCACGGCGCTGGCGGCGGTGCAGGCGGTGGGCCAGGCCCTGCATGACGAGATGCGCTTCGACGCCGAGGCCACGGATGTCGATACGCCGCTCTCCGAAGCCTTTGCCAACCGTCACGGCGTTTGCCAGGATTTCAGCCACGTGATGATCGCCGGCCTGCGCAGCATCGGTCTGCCCGCGGGATACGTGAGCGGGATCCTGCGAACCCTGCCGCCGGAGGGTCAGGCGCGGCTGGAAGGCGCGGATGCCATGCACGCCTGGGTGCGGGTCTGGTGCGGCACCGATCTGGGCTGGGTGGAATACGACCCCACAAACGACCTGATGGCCGGCTCCGATCACGTGTCGGTCGCGGTCGGACGCGACTATTCGGACGTGGCCCCGATCAAGGGCGCGGTGCGCTCTTCGGGCCAGCAGCAAAGCACGCACAGCGTGGACCTCGTGCCGGTGCCGGTGTAGGGGAGAGTCGGCGCAACGCGAGCGGAGGACAGCGTGACCGAAGCAACCGGCACCCCGGATGGACTGGCCTGGATCGCCGGAGAGATTTCGGCCTCCGGCCTGGCACTCTGGCTTCTGGATGGGGCCAACACGGTGCTTGAACGCCGGACACTTTGCCTCGATGCCCTGTCGCTGACGGACGAGGGGCTGGCTGCGGTGCTGGCGGACCTGCCGGGCGTGGCGGACGAGGGCCTGCCGACGGTGATCTGCGGCGCCGGACGCGATCTTGCGCCGACGCGGGCCGTGCCCTGCGCGCCGCTGGGGCCGCCGCAGTCGCGCGGCCACCTGCACCTGCTGCCTGGCCTGCACCAGGCCAGCCCCGCGGACCTCATGCGCGGGGCCGAGACGGCGATCGCCGGGCTCATCGCCGCGCAGCCGCAGTTCGACGGGGTGGTCTGTCTGCCCGGTCCGGCGACCGTCTGGGCCCAGGTTTCGGCCGAGGAAGTCGTGAGTTTCCGCAGTTTTCTCACCGGCGACCTCTTTGCCCTTCTGTCGTCCAGCGACGGTCTGCGCGCGCATGTCACCCCGGACGGCTGGGACGACGCGGCCTTTGACACCGCGTTGAACGAGACGCTGTCGCGCCCTGCGGGCCTTGGCGCGGCACTGGCCGGCCTGCCGGCCGAGGCCGAGATCGTCGGCCTGTCCGCGGCCCAAGCCCGCGCGCGGCTGGCAGGGCTGCTGATCGGCGCCGAGCTTGCCGGAGCGAAACCCTGGTGGCTGGGCCAGAACGTGGCGGTGCTGGGCGACGACGCCCTGATCCGCCCTTACCTGCGCGCGCTGCACGCCCAGGGTGTACCGGCCCATGGCGGCGACCGCGGGGTCGCGACCCTTGCCGGGCTTTGCGCCGCCAAGGCCCGATTGACAGGACAGACCCAATGACTCGTGACCTTATCGCCATCCTCCGCGGCATCACACCGCAAGAGGCCGGACCGGTGGCCGAGGCGCTGATCGGTGCGGGCATCACCGTGATCGAAGTGCCGCTGAACGTGCCCGGAGCTTATCTCAGCATCGCGTCGATGCTGCGCAGCTTTGCCGACGACGCGTTGATCGGCGGCGGCACCGTCACCGCCCCCGAAGAGGTGCTGCGCATGGCGCAACAGGGCGGGCGGCTGATCGTGTCGCCCAACACCGATGCGCGCGTGATCGTGGCCGCGAAGAAATCCGGCATGACCTGCTTTCCAGGCGCCGTGACCCCCAGCGAATGCCTGCTGGCTCTGCGCAGCGGGGCGGACGGGCTCAAGATTTTCCCCGCGCGCCTGCTGGGGCCGGAGGGGCTGTCAGAGCTGCATGCGGTGCTGCCCGAGGGCACACGGACCTTGCCGACGGGAGGCATCGGCATCGAAGATTTCGGCAGGTGGCGCGAAGCGGGGGCCGGTGGTTTCGGCCTGGGCTCGGCGCTTTACAAACCGGGCAGGGCCGCGTCAGATGTAGGAGCGCGGGCGCGCGACGTCGTCGCCGCCTACGACGACCTTGCGACGAAAAACGGGACCGCATGAGCCATCTTGTCCATTCCGACACCATCTGCGCGCTTGGCGAAGGCACGCTTTGGCATCCTCAGACCCACACGCTGTATTGGTTCGACGTCCTCGAGGGCAAGCTCTACGCCAGCGTCGACCAGCACCAGAGCAGCTGGTCGCTGGGACGCATGGTGTCCGCCGCGGGCTGGGTCGACGACACGGTGCTGCTGATCGCGTCGGAGCGGGACCTGTTCACATTCGATACCGCCACCGGGATCGAAACGCATGTGGCTGACCTCGAGGCCGATAACCCGGTAACGCGCTCGAACGACGGGCGCGCGGACCCCTGGGGCGGGTTCTGGATCGGGACCATGGGAAAGGAAGACCAGAGCGGCGCGGGCGCGATCTACCGATATTACGATGGCCAGCTGCGGATGCTCTACGATTCGCTGACCATCCCGAACGCCATCTGTTTCGCGCCCGGCGGGGCCTATGCCTATTTCGCCGACACGCCCACCGGCATCATCCGTCGGGTGACGCTTGATGCCGAGGGTTGGCCCTCGGCTCCCGCAGAGCCGTTCGTCGACCTGAGCCGCGAGGGTCTGTATCCGGACGGCGCGGTCTGCGACAGCGCCGGCAACCTCTGGAATGCGCAATACGGGGCCGGGCGTGTGGCCTGTTATTCTCCCGAGGGGGTCTTCATGACGGCGCTCGGCATCGCCACCGCCCTGACGACGTGCCCGGCCTTCGGCGGCGCCGACCTTTCGACGCTGTTCGTGACCTCGGCCGCTCACGGTGCCGCGGCGGACGACCGGCTGGCGGGCATGACCTTCAGCGTGCCGACCGGGTTTCGGGGACAGGCGGCGCATCGCGTGCGGCTATGATCGGCGTGGCGTGACCGTCCGGGCCGATCAGCCGCGCGCCGCCTCGCGCGCCGCCATGACATCGCGGGCCAGCGTGCGGGTGTAATCCTCGAGCCCGTGAAGCGCGGCCTCCACAGCCACGGTATCGCGCCGGGTCAATCCTTCGGCGATACGGCTGTGCAGATTGACGATCTGCACCCGTTTGCGCGCGGTAAAGGTGATCATGTTCATCAGAGGCAACATGCCCTCGACAGCCCCGGCAAGCTGGTAGGACAGCACCGGGTTCCCCGCGCCATCGACCAGCGCGCGGTGAAAGGCCACGTCGGAGGCGCAGAATTCTTCGTCCGTCAGACCGGGCTGGCTTTGCCGCCCGATTTCCGACCGCAACCGCGCCAACTGGTCCTCGGTGCGGCGCGCGGCGGCCAGCGGTGCGCAGGCCCGTTCCAGCGCGAACCGCGCCTCGCAGGCCACGTCGAAGCTGATCGCGTTCATCGACAGGAGCAGCGTCGCGGTGGTGACCTGCTGTGCCTTCGCATCCTCGAAGGACAGGTGGTTGACGAAAGCGCCGCCCGCCGCGCCGCGCTGGGTGCGGATGAGGCTCTGCGCCGCCAGCCGTTTCAGCGCCTCGCGCACGGTGGAGCGCGACACGCCGAACTGCTCGGCAAGTTCCGCTTCGGAGGGCAGCCGGTCGCCCACGATCAGCCGTCCGGCCATGATCGAGGCACGGACGTCGGAGGCGATCCGGGCGGAGAGGTCAGCGGGATTCTTCATTTGTCCGACATTTAGGATTTGCCGAGCATTTAATTGTCTGACATTCATTCGGTCAAGACGGGATCGCAAGACGGAGGACTGGATGCAGGGACTTGTGCGCAGCACCGCCTGGCTCGCGTTCTTCGCGGCGATCCTTGCGGCCTGGGCGATGATGTACGCCATGGCCACCGGCATGGGGCTCGATCTGCTGGGCCGGCCCGACGCGATGGCTGAGGCGATGCGGAACATGGATCGGCGCATGGACATGGACATGCCGATGGCCCGTTTCGGCCCGCTGTTCGCCATGTGGGCGATCATGATGGCGGCGATGATGGGGCCGACGCTGGTGCCGACCTTGCGCGCCTGCGAGGATCTGATGACCAGCGCCAACGGCAGCCGTGCCGGTTGGTGGGCGCTGCTCTCGGGGTATTTCGCGGTCTGGATCGGCTTTGCAGCCGCGATCGCCGCGTTGCAGCTGGCGCTGCTGCACGGCGGGGTGATCGACATGCTGGGCATCGCACGGCAGACTTGGCTGCAGGCGGCGCTGCTGGTCGCGGTCGGCGCCTTCCAGTTCACCCGCCTCAAGGAGGTCTGTCACGGCGTCTGCCATGCCCCCACGGTCTATTTCCTCGGCCACTGGCGGCCGGGTGCCGCGGGCGGGCTGCAAATGGGCGCGGCGCTGGGGGCGTTCTGCGTGGGCTGCTGCTGGGGTTTCATGCTGCTGGGCTTTGTCGGCGGTGTGATGAACCTGGCCTGGATGGGGCTCGCCACGCTGTTTATGGTCATGGAAAAGCTGCCGCAGATCGGGCACCGTGTGACGAAACCGATGGGGGGCGTGCTGATCGCGGCGGGTGTCGCGCTCTGGCTCGCCCCGCCTTTCACGGGAGGATGAGATGGCCAAGCAATACGTGCCGAATGCCGACAAGTTGCCGGTCAGCCAGAGGATCGACCAGCGCATGGCGAATCCGAAACGCCGCAAGATGGTTCCGACCGACTGGGCGATCAAGGGCGAGCTGTTCCTGAACTGCTCCTGCGAGTTGTTCTGTCCCTGCGTGGTGAGCCTGGGCGCGCACCCGCCCACCGAGGGGCATTGCCACGCCTGGATGGCCATCGCTATCGACGCGGGCCATTACGAGGGCGAGGACCTGTCGGGCCTGAACGTCGGCCTCATGGTCGACATCCCGGGCCGCATGGCCGAGGGCGGCTGGAAGGTCGCTGCCTATGTGGACGAACGCGCCAGCGGCAAGGCGTACAATGGGCTGTTGCAGATTTTCTCGGGCGCCGCGGGCGGCACCACGGGGCTCTTTACCATGCTGGTCAGCGACATTGTCGGTGCCGAGCGCGAGAAGGTCGAGATCGTCCGGGACGGCCGCAAGCGCGGACTCTACATCGGGCGCAAGATCCAGGGCGAGATCGAGATGATCGAGGGCGCGAGCCCCGATCACCCGGTGATGATCTCGAATTCGAAATACTGGATGGGGCCGGACATCATCGCCGCCCGAGGCATCAAGTCCAAGGTGCGCGATTTCGGGCGGATCTGGGACTTCGGCGGCAAGTCCGCCGAGATTTGCCCGATCGACTGGAAGGGACCGCGGGCATGATGATAACGCCGGAGTATTGTGTTGCGATGGCGCGGTACAATGCCTGGCAGAACAGGCAGCTGAAGGCCGCCTTCGAGGCGCTGCCAGCGGCGGAGCTCACGAAGAACCGCAAGGCCTTCTTCGGCTCGCTCCTGGGTACGGCGAACCACCTGCTCTGGGGCGACCTGATGTGGATGAGCCGGTTCGACGGCGGCCCTGCGCCCGAAGGCGGGATCGGCGGCAGCACCGGGCTCTGCGAGACGGGACTGGCCTGGTCGGTGGAACGGTTCCGCGCCGACGCGCGCATCCTGCTCTGGGCCGAAGGTTTACACGCGGTGGATCTGGTGGGCGACCTGACCTGGTGGTCTGGCGCCCTGGGGCGCGAGATGCGCAAGCCGCGCAGCCTGTGCGTGGTGCATATGTTCAACCACCAGACCCATCACCGCGGCCAGATCCACGCCATGCTGACCGCCGCCGGAGCGGTGGCGCCGGTGAGCGATCTGCCCTTCATGCCCGAGGACGGGCCATGGTTGTGATCCGGACGGGAGACGGCGCGCGCGTGCCGCGACGCCCCACCCGCCGTCCCGTCGGATGTTCTATCACTGGAAAGGAATGCGGATGGCCATGATTTCTCCGTCGCGCCGGCTGCGGCGCACCCCGTTTTCCGACGGTGTCGAGGCGGCCGGGGTCAAGGGCTACACCGTCTACAATCACATGCTCCTGCCCACGGTGTTCGAAAGCATCGAGGAGGATTACCGGCACCTGAAGGAAAAGGTGCAGGTCTGGGACGTGGCCTGCGAGCGCCAGGTGGAATTGCGCGGTCCGGATGCCGGGCGGCTCATGCAGATGCTGACGCCGCGCGACCTGCGCGGAATGCTGCCCGGCCAGTGCTACTACGTGCCCATCGTCGACGAGACCGGCGGCATGCTCAACGATCCGGTGGCGGTAAAGCTGAGCGAGGACCGCTGGTGGATTTCCATCGCCGACTCGGACCTGCTCTTGTGGGTCAAGGGCATCGTCTACGGCTTCCGGCTCGACGTGCTGGTGGACGAGCCGGACGTGTCTCCGCTTGCCGTGCAGGGACCGCATGCGGAGGACTTGATGGCGGCGGTCTTTGGCGACGGGGTGCGGGCTGTGCGGTTCTTCCGCTTCGGCGGGTTCCAGTTCCAGGGCCGCGACATGGTCGTCGCGCGGTCGGGCTATTCCAAACAGGGCGGATTCGAGATCTACGTCGAGGGCGGTGACATCGGCATGCCGCTCTGGAACGCGCTGATGGAGGCGGGAAAGCCATGGGACGTGCGCGCCGGTTGTCCCAACCTGATCGAACGCATCGAGGGCGGGCTGCTGAGCTACGGCAACGACATGACCCGCGACAACACCCCGCACGAATGCGGGCTTGGCCGGTTCTGCAACACCCAGACGGCGATCGGCTGTGTCGGCCGGGATGCGCTCCTGCGCGTGGCCAAGGAAGGACCCGTGCGGCAGATCTGTGCGTTGGAGATGAGCGGCGCACGCGTGCCGGGCTGCACGCATCTCTGGCCGGTGATGGCCGGGGATCGGCAGGTGGGCAACGTGTCCTCGGCGGCATGGTCGCCGGATCACAGAACGAATGTCGCCATCGGCATGGTGCGCATGACCCATTGGGAGGCGGGCACCCAGCTGGTGGTGCGCTGCCCCGGCGGCGACCGCGATGCCGTGGTGCGCGAGGGGTTCTGGGCCTGATACGGGCTTTGAGCGGCGGGAGTGAGGGGCCAGCCCCTCACACTCCCCGGAGGTTTACTGGCAAGATGAAGCGGGGGGCTGGTCCTGCGACTGGAAAGGAAGCGCATGATGTTCAAGGCATTGGTTGTGGAGAAGGACGACGAGGGCAAGACCTCGGCGTCCGTCAAGGACATCGGCCTCGACGATCTGCCTGAGGGCGAGGTCACGGTGGCGGTGGAATACTCCACGGTGAACTACAAGGACGGGCTGTGCATCGGGCCGGGCGGCGGGCTGGTGCGGAGCTATCCGCATGTGCCGGGGATCGACTTTGCCGGGACGGTCGAGGAGTCCTCGGACGACCGTTACAAGGCGGGCGACAAGGTGGTGCTGACCGGCTGGCGCGTCGGCGAGGCGCATTGGGGGGGCTACGCGCAGAAGGCGCGGGTCAAGGCCGACTGGCTGGTGCCGCTGCCCGAGGGGCTCGACACGCGGCAGGCGATGGCCGTGGGTACCGCCGGGTTCACGGCGATGCTGGCGGTCATGGCGCTCGAGGATCACGGGCTGAGCCCGGACAAGGGCGAGGTGCTGGTGACCGGGGCCGCGGGCGGCGTCGGGTCGGTGGCGACGGCGATCCTGGCCAACCTCGGCTACGAGGTCGCGGGCGTGACCGGGCGGCCCGAGACCGAAAGTTACCTCAAGGATCTGGGTGCGGCGCGGATCGTGCCGCGCGAGGAGATCAACGAGACGGTCAAGCGGCCGCTGGAGACGGAGACCTGGGCGGGATGCGTCGATGCCGTGGGCGGGTCGATGCTGGCGCGGGTGCTGGGCCAGATGAAATACGGTGGTTCGGTTTCCGCCGTGGGCCTGGCCGGGGGCGCGGGCCTGCCTGCGACCGTCGTGCCGTTCCTGCTGCGCGGCGTGAACCTGCTGGGCATCGATTCGGTCATGCAGCCCTATGACAACCGGGTGCGCGCCTGGAAGCGGATCGCCAGCGACCTGCCGATGGACAAGCTCGAGGCGATGGTGCAGCCCGCGACGCTGGCCGATCTGCCGCAGCTGGGGGCGGATATCCTCAAGGGCCAGGTCAAGGGCCGGGTCGTGGTGGATGTGAACGGCTGACAGCGCGTCGGACCGACACAGGAAAACGCACAGAAAACCCAAAGAAAAACGCCCCGCCGTGTGATCGGCGGGGCGTTTCGATTCTCAGGGCGTCGGAGCGTCTAGCGTTTCTCGCTTTGCAGCCCCTTGAAGATCGCCCAGCACATCAGCAGCAGGACCAGCGTGAAGGGCAGGCCGGTCGAGATCACCATCGCCTGAAGCGATGACAACCCGCCGCCAATCAGCAGCACGATGGCCACCAGACCTTCGAAGATGCACCAGAACACGCGCTGCGGTGCGGGCGCGTCGATCTTGCCGCCGGCGGTGATCGTGTCGATGACCAGCGAGCCGGAATCGGACGAGGTCACGAAGAACACGATGACCAGCACGATGGCGATGGTCGAGGTGATCGCCGCGAGCGGCAGGTCCGCCAGCATGCCAAAGAGCGAAAGCTCGGGGCTGTAGCTGTCGATCACGTATTCCTTGACCTGGCTGCCGGTGCCGCTGATGACCTGCTCGATCGCGGTGCCGCCGAAGACGGCCATCCAGAGCACGCAGACGAGGCTGGGGATCAGGATCACGCAGGTGACGAATTCGCGCACTGTGCGGCCGCGGCTGACGCGGGCGATGAACATGCCGACGAAGGGCGACCAGCTGATCCACCAAGCCCAGTAGAACGCCGTCCAGCCCTCGCGGTAGCTGTCGTCTTCACGTCCGAACGGGTTGGAGAGCGGTACCAGGTCCTGTGCATAGGCCACGAGGCCTTCGCCGAAGCCGGTAAGGATCAGCACCGTCGGACCCGCCAGCAGCACGAAGAGCAGCAGCAGGGCGGCGACGACCATGTTGACCTCGGACAGGACCTTGACCCCGCCGTCGAGGCCGCGCAGCACCGACACAAGCGCCACCGCGGTGATCGCGCAGATCAAGATGACCTGACTGGTGATGGTGTTGGGCACGCCGTAGACGAATTCGAGACCCGCGACCGCCTGCTGCGCGCCGAAGCCCAGCGAGGTGGCGAGGCCGAAGAGCGTGGCAAAGACCGCAAGCGTGTCGATGATGTGGCCGGTCCAGCCCCAGACGCGGTCGCCGAAGATCGGGTAGAAGGCCGACCGGATCGTCAGCGGCAGGCCCTTGTTGTAGGTGAAGAGCGCCAGCGCCAGCGCCACGACCGCGTAGATCGCCCAAGGATGCAGACCCCAGTGGAAAATCGTACCGGCCAGGCCGATGCTGCGCGCGGCCTCCACGTTTTCCGGGATCAACGTACCGTCCTCGGCAAAGGGCGAGGGCACGCCCAGCGGCGAGGAGATGGCCATGTGGTAGACCGGCTCGAGCACGCCGAAGAACATCAGGCCGATGCCCATGCCCGCGGCGAAGAGCATCGCGAACCAGCCCAGGTAGGTGTAATCGGGCGTGGCTTCGGTGCCGCCGAGCCGCACCGATCCCCAGGGCGACACGATCAGGAAGAGGCAGAAGATCACGAAGATATTGGCCGCCAGCATGAAGAACCAGTCAAAGGTGCTGGTGAGCCAGGGGCGCAACGCGCCGAAGATCTCGGAGGCCTGTTCGTTGAACATCAGCGCGTAGATCACGAAGATCACCACGCTAAGGCCCGAGATCACGAAGACCGGGTTATGGATGTCAAAGCCGAACGGGCCGACTTTGCCGTCGATGTTGTCCTGACCGATATCGTAGTCGGTATCGATCATGTTGACTTGGCCGTCTGGCGTCGGGACGCCCTCCGGCATGGATTGGTCTGACAAGTTGTGTCCCTCCGTGTCTGTGTGAATTATCGGCTCCGGTCGCGCGGAGATGCCGGTCGGCTCGAGGCCCGGCGGCGTGAAACCGGATTGGTACGGACCGTGCCATCATGCCCCGATCGGCAAAGAATGGCCACCCCGCGTCTGGAAGACTTGATACTTTGCGACCCTTTGCAGGGGAAATGCGGTGGCCCGCGGAGGGACCGCGCAGGACAGCCGGGCGGCGCCGCCCCGGTCCGCAGGCTTGACGCTCTGGGCATTCGCGGCTTTTGTGGCCGGCGGGAAACAGGGGGACTTCATGCTGGATATCGACTTTGTCAGGGCGCAGTTTCCGGCTTTCGACGTGGACGCCCTAAAGGACCAGGCATTCTTCGAAAATGCCGGCGGGTCCTATGCCTGCCAGCCGGTGATCGACCGGCTGACGCGTTATTACGTCGAACGGAAGGTCCAGCCCTACGCGCCCTATGCCGCGTCCCATGCGGCGGGGGCCGAGATGGACGAGGCCCGCGCGCGGCTATCGGCGCTGCTGGGGGTTCAGCCGGCCGAACTGTCCTTCGGCCCCTCGACGACGCAGAACACCTATGTGCTGGCGCAGGCCTTTCGCAGGTTCATGGCCCCCGGCGAGGCGATCGTCGTCACCAACCAAGACCACGAGGCCAATTCCGGCCCCTGGCGGCGGCTGGCCGAGGACGGGATCGAGATCCGCGAATGGCGCATGGATCCCGACACCGGCAGCCTGTGCACCGACGCGCTCGAGAAGCTTCTGGACGAAAAGGTCCGGCTGGTCTGCTTCCCGCATTGCTCGAACGTCGTCGGAGAGATCAACCCGGTGGTCGAGATCACCGCCCGTGCCCATGCCGCCGGGGCCTTCGTCTGCGTCGACGGGGTGAGCTATGCGCCGCACGGGTTGCCCCACGTGGGCAGCCTCGGCGCCGACATCTACCTCTTTTCCGCCTACAAGACCTACGGGCCGCACCAGGGGATCATGGTCATCCGGCAGGCGCTGGCCGAGGCGCTGCCGAACCAGGCACATCATTTCAACGGCGGCACGCTCTACAAGCGCTTCACGCCCGCCGGGCCGGATCACGCCCAGGTGGCGGCCTGCGCCGGCATCGCCGATTACATCGACGCGCTGGCCGCGCATCACGGCACCGATGCGGGCGGCGTGCACGACCTGATGCGCGCACACGAGGTTGCGCTGCTGCAGCCGCTTCTGGACGCGGTGAAGGACCGTAACTCCGTCCGGCTGCTGGGGCCGGCGCGGGCCGAAGGGCGCGCGCCCACCGTGGCGCTGGCGCTGAACCGGCCGGGGGCGGAGGTGGCTGCGGAATTGGCGTCACACGGCATCATGGCTGGGGGCGGCGATTTCTACGCGGGCCGCGCGCTGACCGGGCTGGGGCTGGACGAGACCCGCGGCGTGCTGCGCCTGTCTTTCGTGCATTACACCTCGCAGGCCGAGGTGGCCAAGCTGATCGACGCGCTGGATGCGCTGCTGTAAGCGTTTGACCTTGCTCCGGGCGCGCTATGTCTTTGCCGAAACTGGCAAAAGACAGGTAACTCGTGGCTGATACGTCTCCCATTCTCCTCTGGTTCCGGCGCGACCTGCGTCTGAGCGATCATCCGGCCCTGACGGCGGCGGTGAAAACCGGGCGGCCGATCGTGCCGGTGTTCCTGCGCGATAGCCTTGTGGATGGGTTGGGAGCCGCGCCGAAATGGCGGCTGGGATTGGGCGTCGGCTGCCTGGCTGATTCCTTGCAGGACAAAGGATCGAACCTGATCCTGTGCAGCGGCGATGCGCTGGAGCAGCTGCAAAAACTGATCGACGAGACAGGCGCGGAGGCGGTCTACTGGATGCGCGCCTATGATCCGCAGAGCGTGGAGCGCGACACCGCCGTCAAGGAAACGCTGAAAGAGCAGGGCGTCGAAGCTCGAAGCTTTGCCGGGCACCTGATGTTCGAGCCCTGGACGGTCGAGACCAAGCAGGGCGGCTTTTACAAGGTCTACACCCCGTTCTGGAACGCGGTGAAGACGCGCGACGTGGCCGAACCGCTGGCCGCGCCCGGCGAGATCAAGGCGCCGGGCCGCTGGCCCGACAGTGAAACCCTCGACGACTGGCGCCTGAGCGCCGCCATGGACCGCGGCGCCGATGTGGTGCGCCCCTTCGTGCAGCTGGGCGAACAGGCGGCGCAGGCGCGGCTGGGGGCCTTCATGGCCTCCAAGGTGGCAGACTACAACGACGCGCGCGACATTCCGGGCACCGACGGCACCTCGTGCCTGTCGGAGAACCTGAGCCTCGGAGAGATCACCCCGCAGCAATGCTGGCACGCGGGCCTGCGCGCCCGCGAGGAAGGCAAGCCGGGGGCCGATACTTTCCTGAAAGAGCTGGTCTGGCGCGAATTCGCCTATCACCTGATGTGGCACACGCCGCGGCTTCTGACCGACAACTGGCGCGAGGACTGGGAAGTCTTTCCCTGGAACGAGGACGAGCGGAAGGCCGAGGTCAAGGCCTGGAAACAGGGGCGCACCGGCATACAGTTCGTCGATGCGGGCCTGCGCGAGATGTACGTGACCGGACGGATGCACAACCGCGCCCGGATGATCGTCGCAAGCTACCTGACCAAGCACCTGATGTGTCACTGGAAAATCGGGATGCAGTGGTTCGAGGACTGCCTGATCGACTGGGACCCCGCGAGCAACGCCATGGGTTGGCAATGGTCCGCGGGATCGGGCCCGGATGCCACGCCCTATTTCCGGGTCTTCAACCCGGTCACGCAGCTTGACCGGTTCGACAAGGACCGCGCCTATGTGCAGCGCTGGCTGGGCAAACCCGGCGCGAAACTTACCGGCGATGCAGCCCGTTACTTCGACGCCATTCCGAAAAGCTGGAACATGGAACCGGACGACGACTACCCGGAGCCGGTCGTAAATGCTGACGAGGGACGCAAACGTGCCCTCGAAGCCTATGAAAACAGGGACTTCTAAGACGTATGACCATGAGTAACCCTTGCGCGCCCGAGGCCCGACCCGGTAAATTGCCTGTGTCCCACGACACAAAGGTATCCGGCATGGTCCTGATGGACACCACCGATCAGACCGACCTGCCGCGCTATTTCGGCCCGGTGTTCGACATGGTGCGCACCATGCGGCGCGGGCGGCTGGATTTCGTTCTGCCTGACGGACGACGGTTCCGGGCCGAGGGCAAGCTGCCCGGTCCGGTGGCGGAACTCGACATCCACAACGACGAGATCTTTGCCCGGATGATCCGCGAAGGCCATCTGGGGTTCTGCGATGCCTATCTCGACGGCTGGTGGAGCACGCCGGATCTCATGGCCTTCATGGATCTCATCCACACCGACAATGAAGAGATGTACGACGGCTTTCCCGGTATCGGGCTGGTGCGCGCCTACGAACGCCTGCGGTTCTGGCTTCAGAGCAATTCCAAGCGCCAGGCGCGCCGCAACATCAGCTATCACTACGACCTGGGAAACGATTTCTACCGGCTCTGGCTCGACGACACGATGACCTATTCCAGCGCCCTGTTCGAAACCGGGCAGGAGAGCACGGAAAAGGCGCAGACCGCCAAATACGCCTCCATGGTCGACCAGATGGGCGCCAAGCCGGGCGATCACGTGCTCGAGATCGGCTGCGGCTGGGGCGGGTTCGCGGAATATGCCGCGAAGGAACGCGGGCTGCGGGTGACCGGTCTGACCATCAGTCAAGAGCAGTATAATTACGCCAAGGAACGTATTGAAAAGGCAGGACTTTCCGACCGCGTAACCTTCAAGATGCAGGACTATCGCGACGAGCGCGGGCAGTATGACGGCGTCGCCAGCATCGAGATGTTCGAAGCGGTCGGCGAAAAGTACTGGCCCACCTATTTCAACACGGTGCGCGACCGTCTGAAGCCAGGGGCCAATGCCACCTTGCAGATCATTCTGGTACAGGACGCGCGCTTCAAGGCCTATCAGCGCGACCCGGATTTCATCCAGAAATACATCTTTCCGGGCGGTATGCTGCCCAGCCCGTCGGTGCTGCGCGCGCAAATCGAACGCGCGGGCATGACCGTGGCGCGGTCGATGGAATTCGGCGAAAGCTACAGCCAGACGCTGCGCCGCTGGCACGAAAGCTTCAACGCCCGGTGGGACGAGGCTGCGGCGCAGGGCTTTGACGACCGTTTCCGGCGGATGTGGAATTTTTACCTGACCTCTTGTGCGGCAGCCTTTCGCAGCGGTATCTGTGATGTGACCCAGATCACGATCACGAGACCGAGCTGACCGATGCCCACCGCCGCCCGCCTCTTTGCCGCCATCTGCCTTGCGGCATTGGGCTACCTGACGTCGGAGGTTATCAAGTCGGTGATGCCCGAAAGCACGGCCTTCGGCATCTTTTCCATGGTCAACGCGGTGATCGGCTTTGCCTGCGGCTGGGTGATCGTCGGCAGCCGCGCCGGGCGGGGCATCTCCGCGGCGATTTCCAACGGCATTACCGGCACGGTGGCGCTGGTTCTGCTTGGCCTCGGCGTGCAGGCGATCAACGAAATGGTCCGGCTGGCCATGCGCCGGCGCTTTGACGGGCCGATGGAGGCGTTTGCCGCAATTTTCGAGATCGCCATCGACTTCGGGGCGATCCTCTTTGCGCCCTCGGTTCTTGTTTTGCTGGTGATCGGGGCAATCGTCACCGGGCTGGTCAGCGAATTCGCCGCGCGCAACTATCGGTGATCCCTGTGAAAGACCTGTTCTTCTACGGCACCCTGTGTCACGAGCCGCTGTTGCGCCTTGTGCTGGGCCGCGACGATGCGGTCACCGTTCCGGCCCGCCTGCCGGATCACGAGGCGCTCTGGGTCCGGGACAACGCCTTTCCGATGATCCGCCACGCGCCTGGCCGGGCCGCCGAGGGCCTGCTGCTGCGCGACATGAGCGTCGACGATCTTGCCCGGCTCGATTTCTACGAAGGCGGGTTCGGCTATGACCTGCGCGACGTCATGGTCGATGGCCCGGACGGATCGGTGCCGGCGCGGGTCTATTTCCCGCAGGAGGGACTTTGGCCGCCCGGCGCGCCCTGGTCGCTGCCCGACTGGGAGGCAAAATGGGCCGGGATCACCCTGCATGCCGCCGAAGAGGCGATGGCCCGTTTCGGTCGCGTCCCCGCGGAGGCCGTGCGCCCGCTGATGCCGATTTTCCGGTCCCGCGGGTGGGCCCGGCAGATGGCGGCAAACCCGGCGCCGCAGACCCTGCGCAGCGGCATGACAGGCGCCGATGTGCAGATGACCTCCCGCGACGACGGCTACGACGGCTTCTTCCGCATCCGCACATTCGACATCGCGCACCGCCGGTTCGACGGCTGCATGACCGATCCGGTACCGCGTGAGGCGTTCATCGCTTTCGACGCGGCGCTGGTGCTGCCCTATGACCCGATGCGCGACGAGATCCTGCTGATCGAACAGCTGCGCTACGGTCCCATTGGCCGTGGCGATCCGGCGCCCTGGGTCCTGGAGCCGATCGCGGGGCTGGTCGACGCGGGCGAGGAGCCCGCCGATTGCGCCCGCCGCGAGGCGGTCGAGGAGGCAAAGCTCGAACTTGGCGACCTGCGGCCGATGGTCCGGGTCTATGCCTCTCCGGGCTACAGCTCGGAGTTTTTTCACTGTTTCCTGGGGCTCTGCGACCTTGCGGGACGCGGCGGCGAACTGGGCGGGCTCGATGCCGAGAACGAGGATATCCGAAGCCATGTCATAGGCTTCGACAGGGCGCTCGCCCTGATCGACAGCGGCGAGATCAACGCCGGGCCGCTGGTGATGATGATCCTGTGGCTGGCGCGGCACCGCGCGGCCCTGCGCGCGGCGGCTTGAGTTCCGATCCGTGCCCGCCTACACCAAGGGCAACACAGCATCAATGAGGCCCCCCATGCGCATCGCATCTGACCTGGCCGCGGCGGTCGGGAACACCCCGCTCATCCGGCTCAACAAGGCGTCCGACGCCACCGGCTGCGAGATCCTCGGCAAGGCGGAGTTCATGAATCCCGGCCAGTCGGTCAAGGATCGCGCAGCGCTCTACATCATCAAGGACGCGGTGGAAAAGGGCCTGCTGAAACCCGGCGGCACCATCGTCGAAGGCACCGCCGGGAACACCGGCATCGGCCTTGCGCTGGTGGGCGCGTCGATGGGCTTCAAGACCGTGATCGTCATCCCCGAGACGCAGAGCCAGGAGAAAAAGGACATGATCCGGCTGGCCGGGGCGGAACTGGTCGAGGTGCCCGCAGCCCCCTACAAGAACCCCAACAACTACGTGCGGTATTCTGGTCGCCTGGCCGAGGAAATGGCGCGCAATTCCAACAAGGGCGTGATCTGGGCCAACCAGTTCGACAACGTCGCCAACCGCCAGGCCCATATCGAAACCACCGGTCCCGAGATCTGGGAGCAGACGGATGGCAAAGTCGACGGCTTCATCTGCGCGGTGGGATCGGGCGGCACGGCGGCCGGGGTCGGCGCGGCGCTGCAGCCCAAGGGCGTCAAATGCGGCATCGCCGATCCGATGGGGTCGGGGATCTATTCGCTTTACAAGGAGGGCGAGGCCAACGCCACCGGCACCTCGATCACCGAAGGCATCGGCCAGGGCCGGATCACCGCCAACCTCGAAGGCTTCGAGCCGGATTTCCTTTGCCAAGTCACTGACGAAGAGGCGCTTCCCGTGGTCTTCGACCTGCTGAGCGACGAGGGTCTGTGCCTGGGCGGATCGAGCGGCATCAACGTCGCCGGCGCCATGAAGATGGCGCGCGAGATGGGGCCGGGCCACACCATCGTGACGATCCTCTGCGACTACGGCACGCGCTACCAGTCCAAGCTCTTCAACCCGGAGTTCCTGTCGGAAAAGGGTTTGCCGCTGCCGAAATGGATCGACCGGGCCCCCGCGAGCATTCCCGGCGTCTTCGAGGACGTCTAGCCGATGCGGGCGGTGCTGCACGCCCTTGCGATCACGCTCTTCTGCCTGCTGGCCGGTTGGGCGCAGGCCCAGGAAACGCGTGGCCCGAACTACAATATCTGGGGAAACATCGCCGAGCGGGCTGAAGCCGCGATCAGCGACGAAGAAACCCCCGACCGGCGGCTGGAAGAGCTGCGCAGCGAGCTGGCGGCCTTCCGCGAACAGTTTCTGAACGCGCAGCAGACCAATGCCGACCGCATCAGCACCCTGCAATCGCAGTTGGATGCGCTGGGGGCGCCGCCCGAGAACGGCGAGGAAGCGGCGGAGATCACGAACCGGCGGCAGGAGCTGAACGACCAGCTGGCCACCCTGCGCGCGCCTGTCCTCGCCGCCGAAGAGGCCTATACCCGCGCCAACGGCCTCATCGGCGAGATCGACAACACCATACGCACCCGCCAGGCCGACGAGCTCTTCGATCTGGGCCCGTCGCCGGTCAACCCGGTGCATTGGCCAGGGGCGATCAGCGATATCACCGCCTCGGCCGGGGCGCTCTGGACCGAATTCGCCGACAACTGGACCGACCCCGACCGGCGGGCGGAGTTCCGGGACACGCTGCCGGTGGTGATCGGCCTGACGCTGCTGTCGCTGCTGCTTCTGGCGCGCGGCCGCGGCTGGGTCGAACGGGCGGTGAACGCCCTGCGCAAGCGCACCCGTCCCGGTACCGGTGTCTGGAGCTTCCTCGTCTCGATCCTCGAAATCCTGGTGCCGCTGCTGGGGGTCTACCTGCTGGTTTCGGCGCTGAGCGCGACCGGTCTCGTGGGGGAACGCGGCGAGTTGATCCTCTCGCGTCTCCCGGTCTGGGTCGGTATCCTGCTCTACATCCGCTGGCTGGCGGAACAGGTGTTCCGCCGGGGCGACGAGATGAAACGCCCGGTGCTGCTGGACATTCCCCGCCGCACCGAGGCGCGCTTTTACGCCAACCTGCTATCAATCATGCTGGTGCTGCGCGGGGTGCGGAAAACGATCAGTGAGCTGGACGATCATGTTCGCGAAACCGTTGCGGTGCTCGACTTCCCGATCTTGGTGATCTGTGCGATCGCGCTGTTCCGTCTGGGGCAGATCCTGCGCTCCGCGCAGCTGGCCGAGAACGAGGCGAGCGCGAACGCCGGGCTCGACGGGCCAAAGTTCCGGCTGGCGCTGGCACGCTACTTGGGTCTGCTGGCCATGGCAGCGGGTGTGCTGGGGCCGGTTCTGGCCGGGATCGGGTACAATCGCGCGGGCGAATTCCTTGTCTACCCGGCTGTGTCTACCATGGCTATCTTCGCGCTCCTGGTGGTGCTGCAACGCTTCGCAAACGACCTTTACGAGCTGTTCACCGGCCGCGACGCGGCCACCGGCGACAGCTTGGTACCGGTGCTCTCGGGCTTCGTGCTCAGCCTCGCCGCGCTGCCGCTGCTGGCGCTGACCTGGGGCGCGCGGGTTGCCGACCTGACCGAGCTTTGGGCGCGGTTCCGCGAAGGTTTCGTCATCGGCGAGACACGGATCTCGCCCACCGATTTCCTGACCTTCGCGGTGGTCTTCGCCATCGGCTATGCGCTCACGCGGCTGCTGCAGGGCGGGTTGCGGACATCCGTGCTGCCCAAGACCAAGATCGACGTGGGCGGCCAGAACGCCATCGTGGCGGGGCTGGGCTATATCGGGGTCTTCCTCGCGGCGCTGATCGCGATCACCTCGGCGGGACTCGACCTGTCGTCGCTGGCCCTCGTCGCAGGCGCGCTGTCGCTCGGCGTCGGTTTCGGCCTGCAAACCATCGTGCAGAATTTCGTCTCGGGCATCATCCTGCTGGTCGAACGCCCGATCAGCGAAGGCGACTGGATCGAGGTGGGCCCGCATATGGGCACGGTCAAGGACATCTCGGTCCGCTCAACGCGGATCGAAACCTTCGACAAGACCGACGTGATCGTGCCCAATGCCGATCTCATCAGCGGCACGGTGACGAACTACACCCGCGGCAACACGCTGGGCCGGGTGATCGTGTCGGTGGGCGTGGCCTATGGCACCGACACCCGCAAGGTCGAACAGATCCTGACCAGCGTGGCGCGGGTCCATCCCAAGGTGATGATGAACCCCGAGCCGTTTATCTATTTCAAGGGCTTCGGCGCCGATGCTCTGGAATTCGAGATCCGCGCGATCCTGTCGGACGTGCTCGAGATACTCGTCGTGCAGAACGAGATGCACCACGAGATCGCCCGCCGCTTTGCCGAGGAAGGCATCGAGATCCCGTTCGCGCAGCGCGACGTCTGGCTGCGCAACCCCGAGGCGCTGCGCGCGGGCGACGATCCCGCAGCAAGCCGCCCTGTGGTGGCCGAGACGACCGACGATACGCCGCCTGCCGAGGGCGACGCGCGCACCGCCGGGATGAGCGACAGCCCCCCGGACGCACCGGATGCCGACCGATGACCGAAACGCTTTTTCTGGACGATGCCTATTTGCGTGACGCCGAGGCCCGGGTAACGGCCATCACGCCCGAGGGCGGCATCGTCTGCGACCGCACGGTGTTCTACGCCACCGGTGGTGGTCAGCCCGGCGACAGCGGCTGGATCGACTGGGGGCAGGGACCGGTGCCCATCGCCACCTGCGTGAAAGGAGAGCGCGACGACCTTGTGCTGGTGCCCGCAGAACCGGTCGGACTGCCGCCGGTCGGCACGTTTCTGCGGCAATCGCTGGACTGGGAGCGGCGGCACCGGCACATGCGCATCCATACCGCGCTGCACCTGCTGTCGGTGGTGATCCCGCTGCCGGTGACCGGCGGGCAGATATCTGCGGGGCGCGGACGGCTGGATTTCCTGATGCCGGAGCCGCCCGAGGATCGCGAGGCGGTCGAAAACGCGCTCAACGCGCTGGTGGACCGGGACCTTTCGGTCACCGAGGACTGGATCAGCCAGGCCGATCTCGACGCCAACCCGGGGCTGGTCAAGACCCTGTCGGTCAAGCCGCCGCGCGGCGCGGGGCAGATCCGGCTGGTGCGGATCGGGCAAGGGAGCGATCAGATCGATCTGCAACCCTGCGGCGGCACCCACGTGGCGCGCACCGCAGAGATCGGACACATCCGTCTGGGCAAGATCGAGAACAAGGGCAAGCAGAACCGCCGCGTGCACATTTCGCTCGACCTTTAGGGGGTCAGGCGGCCTGCGTATCGTGAAGCGCCGCGCGCACCACCTCGGCGATCTGCCGCAGCTGCGGCGCCAGCGGGCTGGCGCGGCGCCAGATCATGCCCAGCGTCCGCCGCGGTTGCGGATCGGGAAAGCGCGCGACCGCCACGTTGGCCGACCGTGTCTCGACCTTTACCGCCATGTCGGGGATCAGCGTGACCCCGATGCCGACACCCACCATCTGCACCAGCGTCGACAGCGAACTGCCCTCGAGACCATCCTTGGGCAGGCTTTGCGGCGTGTTGCAGAAGGCGAGCGCCTGGTCGCGGAAACAATGACCCTCCTCCAGCAGCAAGAGCCGCATCCGCCGCAGGTCTTCGCCGGACGGGACGGGTTTTGCGGCATCCTGCGCGGGCCGCACAAGGACAAAGCTTTCCTCGGCCAGCGGCACCTCGGTAAAGGCGGGTTCAGAGACCGGCAGGGCGACGATGGCGGTGTCGATGCGCCCTTCGGACAGGTCGCGCAGCAGCCGCGGCGTCAGGGTTTCGCGCACGTGCAGGTCAAGCCCCGCGTGGCTCTGGTTCAGGCGCCCGATGAGCTGCGGCAGCAGGTAGGGCGCGATGGTCGGGATGATGCCGATGCGCAGCCGCCCGGCCAGCCGGTCCTTCGAGGCGCGCGCGAGATCCAGCAATTCGTCGGTGCCCTGCAGGATGTCGCGGGCGCGGGCCAGGAATTCCTCGCCGAAGGCCGTCAGACGCACCTCGCGCGGGCCGCGTTCAAAGAGCGCGAGGCCCAGCGACTCCTCCAGCTCCTTGATCTGAACCGACAGCGCCGGTTGCGAGATCGCGCAGGCCTCGGCGGCGCGGCCGAAATGTCCGTGCCGGGCCAGCGCATCGGTATAGCGCAGCTGTTTCAGGGTCAGGTTAGCCATAACCTCTGCCTATCAAATCAATTAGAAAACGCAACTTTCCATTATCATGCCGTCTTGTTACATCCCGACGCGAGGATTGAGAGAATCCGCTGGTCGAGGCCTCCGTGTCTTGCCCCTGCGGAAACGCTGCATACCTCTGGACAACACGGACGGCGCGGCCCCGCAGCGCGGCGCGGTCCACCGGATTTGACGGCCCCCGGGCCACCCCCGACGGCCACGCCGTCATCTTGCGACCCAGTCACGAACGGAGACAGACATGGACGGAAACGATCTCGCCAATTCGGGCAAATGCCCGGTCATCCACGGCGCCGCCACCTTCAACACGCAATCCAACCGCGACTGGTGGCCGAACCAGCTCAATCTCAAGATTCTGCACCAGAACACCGCAGAGTCGAACCCGATGCTGCCGGATTTCGACTATGCCGAGGAGTTCAAGAAGCTCGATCTAGACGCGCTCAAGGCCGACATTTTCGCACTGATGAAGGACAGCCAGGACTGGTGGCCGGCGGATTACGGCCATTACGGCCCGTTCTTCATCCGCATGGCCTGGCATTCGGCCGGCACCTACCGCACCGCCGACGGGCGCGGCGGGTCGTCCTCGGGCACGCAGCGCTTCGCGCCGCTGAACTCCTGGCCGGACAACGGCAACCTCGACAAGGCCCGCCGCCTGCTGTGGCCGATCAAGCAGAAATACGGCAACAAGATTTCCTGGGCCGACCTGATGATCTTTGCCGGCAACTGCGCGCTCGAGGACATGGGCCTCAAGCCCTTCGGGTTCGCCGGGGGCCGCGAGGATATCTGGGAACCCGAGGAAGACATCTACTGGGGTCCCGAGAACGAATGGCTGTCCACCAAGGACGAACGCTATTCCGAAGGCCGGATCATGGAAGACCCGCTGGCCGCCGTGCAGATGGGCCTGATCTACGTCAACCCCGAGGGCCCGAACGGCAATCCCGATCCGCTGAAGTCGGCCTATGACATCCGCGACACCTTTGCCCGGATGGCGATGAACGACGAGGAAACCGTTGCTCTGACCGCCGGCGGCCACACCTTCGGCAAATGCCATGGCGCGGGCGACGCATCCCACGTGGGCGCCGAACCCGAAGGTTCGGCGATCGAGCATCAGGGCTTTGGCTGGCTCAGCACCTACAAGTCGGGCAAGGGCCGTGACGCGATCACCTCGGGCATCGAAGGCCCGTGGACACCGACGCCGACCAATTGGGACATGGGCTATTTCGACATGCTCTTCGGCTATGAATGGGAACTGACGAAATCCCCCGCCGGCGCGCACCAGTGGCAGCCCAAGGGTCTCAAGCCCGAGGATCACGCGCCGCAGGTCGACGGCGACGGCACCGTGCCGGTGATGATGACCACCGCCGACATGGCGATGCGCATGGACCCGGATTACGAGAAGATCTCGCGCCGGTTCCACGAGAACCCGGACCAGTTCGCCGATGCCTTCGCGCGCGCCTGGTACAAGCTCACTCACCGCGACATGGGCCCGATCGACCGGTATCTGGGCAAGTATGTCCCGGACGAGGAACTGATCTGGCAGGATCCGGTGCCGAAGCCCGATCACCCGTTGATCGACGCCGGGGACATTGCCGACCTCAAGGCCAAGATCCTCGGCTCGGGCATTCCGCAGGCCGACCTGATCCGCGTGGCCTGGGCCTCGGCCTCGACCTTCCGCGGCTCGGACAAGCGCGGCGGCGCCAACGGCGCGCGCATCCGCCTGCAGCCGATGAAGGACTGGGACGTCAACGAACCCGAGATGCTGTCGGGCGTGCTCTCCAGGCTCGAAGCCATCAAGGCCGAGTTCGACGGCGCGGCATCGGGCGGCAAGAAAGTGTCGCTGGCCGACCTGATCGTGCTGGGCGGCAACGCCGCGGTCGAAGCGGCGGCCAAGGCGGCCGGGCATGACGTCGAGGTGCCGTTCAACCCGGGCCGGGGCGACGCAAGCCAGGAACAGACCGAGGTGCATTCGGTCGAATTCCTCAAGCCCATCGCCGACGGCTTCCGCAACTACACGGCGGCGGAATACTCCGTCACGCCTGCGGAGCTTCTGATCGACAAGGCGCAGCAGCTGACCCTGACGGCGCCCGAGATGACGGTGCTCGTCGGTGGGATGCGGTCGCTCGATGCCAACTTCAAGGGCTCCAAGGACGGGGTCTGGACCGACCGGCCCGGCGTGCTGAGCAACGATTTCTTCAAGGCGCTCATGGACATGACCGTGGTCTGGGAAAAGGTCGACGGGACGGAGCATTCCTACGTCGCCAAGGACCGCAACACCGGCAGCGTGAAGTGGACCGGCAGCCAGGTGGACCTGGTCTTCGGCTCCAATTCCCAGCTGCGCGCGCTGTCCGAAGTCTATGCGACGGACGAGGCGGAAAAGACCTTCGTGCAGTCCTTCGTCAAGGCCTGGGGCAAGGTCATGGAGCTTGACCGCTACGACGTGAAGTAAACCCGCGCAAACGCGCGACGAAGACTGGAAAGGCGCCCGAATTTCGGGCGTCTTTTCGTTTTTTCGGCATGTCGCATCGCGTGACGGTGCGTGTTCGTGTTAGCCGTGACTGGTCCCGTGCGGATCGTCCGCCTGCCGGGGGACGACAGATCGAGGAGGGAGCGGCGATGATTTCCGTACTGACGAGCGTCTGGGCGCTGCTTCTGGGCATCGTGCTCATCATGCTGGGCAACGGCATGCATTTCACCTTGATCGGCCTGCGCGGCGGGATCGAGGGGTTTGGCGCGGCTGAGCTTGCCATCGTCACCTCTGGCTACTTCCTGGGCTTCCTCTCGGGCGCGCGGCTCACGCCGCTGATGATCCAGCGCGTGGGCCATGTGCGCGTCTTCGCGGCGCTTGGCAGTTTCATGTCGGCGGGGCTGATCGCTCTGCCGCTGCTGACCGAGCCCTGGGCCTGGACGATCCTGCGGATCATCGTCGGGTTCTGCATGTCGGGCATCTACGTGGCCGCCGAAAGCTGGCTCAATGCCGCGGCCACCAACGAAACCCGCGGTAAGGTGCTGTCGGCTTACATGATCGCGCAGACGCTTGGTATCATCGGTGCGCAGTACCTGCTGACGCTGGGCGATGCGGCGACCTCGGCGCTGTTCATCGGGGCGTCGATCCTGGTGTCGATCTCGTTCGCGCCGATCCTGCTGTCGGCGGCGCAGGTGCCGGTGGTGCAGGTGGCCAAGCCCATGTCGCTGCTGGCGCTTTTCAAGGGATCGCCGCTGGGCACGGTGGGGATCTTCCTGCTGGGCAGCGTCTATGCCACGCAATCGGGCATGGGCGCGGTCTACGGCAGCCAGATCGGGCTGTCGGCAGACCAGATCTCGCTTTTCATCGCGATGCTTTTTGCCGGGGCGCTGGCGCTGCAATATCCCATCGGCTGGCTGTCCGACCGGATTGACCGGCGCGGGCTGATCCTGGGGGCGTCGGCTCTGGGGGCGGTGGCCTGTGCCGCGGGCTGGACCATCGGCGGACTCTGGCCGCTGATGGCGGCGGCCTTCGTCGCCGGCGGGGTGACCACGCCACTCTATGCGCTGTTTCTGGCCTATACCAATGACATGCTGTCCTCGGACGACATGCCCGCCGCCTCGGGCGGTCTGGTCTTCACCTTCGGGCTTGGCGCCATCGTCGGACCGCTGATCACCGGCTGGGCGATGCGGGCGCTGGAGCCTGCGGCCTTCTGGCTGGTGCTGGGCGTCACCTTTGCCGCCATCGCCACCTATGCCGCCTACCGCATGACCCAGCGCGCAACCCTGCCGGCAGAGGCAACGGAGAGCTACCTGGCCGTTCTGCCCACCACCTCGGCCGTCGCGGTCGAGGCCGCGGCGGAATGGGCCGCCGAGAATGCCGAGGCGCAGTCCGAAGCAGAGGACGAGAGGAAGGACGAGGCCGGTTAGGGGCCGATGTCGAAGGGCTCGAAACTGCTGGCGCGCGCGCGTTTCCAGCGGTTGGCGTAGCCGAAGTCGTCCGCCTCGTCGCGCAGCAGGAACCCGTCGGGCAGGTAGGGATAGACCTCTTCGCCGGTGACCATGTTGCGGTCGCCCTCGCGCATCAAAAGGTGATGTGGCAAAAATTCCCGCGGATGGCTCAGCCCCGCGGCCCCGGTCATCTCGGCCAGCGCCTTGAGCGTGTTCTTGTGGAACCGGTAGACCCGTTCGGCCTTGTCCACGACATTGAGTGCGCGCTGGCGCATCGGGTCCTGGGTCGCCACGCCAACCGGGCAGTGGTTGGTGTGGCAGGCCTGCGCCTGGATGCAGCCCACGGCAAACATGAAGCCGCGCGCCGAATTGGCCCAGTCGGCCCCCAGCGCCAGCGCCTTGGCGATGTCGAAGCTGGTCACCAGCTTTCCCGACGCGCCGATCTTGATCCGGTCGCGCAGCCCGGCGCCGCGCAGGGTGTTGTGGGCAAACGTCAGCCCCTCGATCAGCGGCATGCCGATGTGGTTGGCAAATTCCAGCGGCGCCGCCCCGGTACCGCCTTCCTTGCCGTCGATGACAATGAAATCCGGCACGATCTGCGTTTCCAGCATCGCCTTGACGAGGCACATGAATTCGCGCCGGTGGCCGATGCACATCTTGAAACCCACCGGCTTGCCGCTGGCATGGCGGCGCAGGGTGCCGATGAACTCCATCAGTTCCTTCGGGGTGGAGAATTCCGGATTGGCGGCGGGCGACACGCAGTCCTGGCCAATGGGAATGTCGCGCGCCTCGGCGATCTCGGGCGAGATTTTGGACGCGGGCAGCATGCCACCATGGCCGGGCTTGGCCCCCTGGCTCAGCTTCAGCTCGATCAGCTTGACCTGGTCGTCGGCGGCCTGGGCGGCGAACTTCTCGGCATCGAACCGACCTTCATGGGTTCGGCAGCCGAAAAAGCCCGATCCGATTTCGTAGATCAGGTCACCGCCGCCCGCGCGGTGGTACCGGCTGATGCCGCCTTCGCCGGTGTCATGGGCGAAATTGCCCTTTTGCGCGCCCTTGTTCAGTGCCGAGATGGCGTTGGCCGACAGCGCGCCAAAGCTCATGGCCGAGATGTTGTAGATCGACGCATCATAGGGTTTTGCGCAGTCCGGCCCGCCGATGCGAACGCGGAAATCGTGCTCCGTCAGGTGTTTGGGCGTGATAGAATGGGTGATCCATTCATAGCCCGCATCATAGACCCGCTGGCGCGTGCCGAAGGGGCGCTTGTCCTCGACCCCCTTGGCGCGCTGGTAGATGATCGAGCGCTTGTCGCGGGAGAACGGCTCTTCGTCCTGGTCGGATTCGATGAGATACTGGCGGATCTCGGGGCGGATGCCTTCGAAGAGGAACCGCATGTGGCCGATCACCGGGTAGTTGCGCAGGATCGCGTGGCTGTCCTGCATGACGTCGTAGATGCCGACGACGGTCAGTGCGCCGAAGATCGCGAGCGGCAGCGCGAACCACGGGCTCCAGATCAGGGCGACAAGCGACAGAAGGGTCAGGACCGCGCAGGCGGCGAAGATCGAAAAGCGTTCCATAAGGTCCTCAGATCACGGCAGAAATGGCCTGGTCGAGCTTGTCGGTCAGCTCGTCCAGCTGGTCGTCGGTGATGATGAAGGGCGGGGCCAGCAAGATGTGGTCGCCGCGCTGGCCGTCGATGGTGCCGGACATCGGGTAGCAGACCAGCCCGGCCTCGAAGGCGGCTTTCTTGATCTTGGCAGCGACGCCGCGGGCGGGATCGAATGGGTCCTTGGTTTCGCGGTCGGCCACCAGCTCGATGCCGCGGAAGAGGCCGCGGCCGCGAATGTCGCCCACATGCGGATGCTGGCCGAACCGATCGGTCAGCTTGTCGTGCAGCTTTGCGCCTTGTTCCCGCACCTTGCCGATCAGCCCGCGGTCGAGGATGGCCGAGACCACTGCGTGACCGGCGGCGGCGGCGACGGGATGGCCGATATAGGTGTGTCCGTGCTGGAAAAAGCCCGAGCCGTTCGCGATCGTGTCATAGATCTCGGAGGTGCAGAGCATCGCGCCGATGGGCTGGTAGCCCGCGCCCAACCCCTTGGCGATGCACAGTATATCGGGCGCCACGCCGTCCGCCTCGCAGGCAAAGAGGTGACCGGTGCGCCCCATGCCGCACATCACCTCGTCGAGGATCAAGAGCACGCCGTACTGGTCGCAGATCTCGCGGATGCGTTTGAAATAGCCCGGCGCCGGGGTCAGGGCGCCCGCCGTGGCGCCGACCACCGGTTCGGCCATGAAGGCCATGACCGTGTCGGGGCCCAACGCCAGAATCTCGTCCTCCAGCGCCTGTGCTGCGCGCTGACCGTAGTCTTCGAGGCTCTCGTCGTCGCGCTTGAGCCGGTATGCGTAGCAGGGCTCGATGTGGCTCACGTCCAGCAACAGCGGCGCGAACTGCGCGCGGCGCCATGCGTTGCCGCCGGCGCTGAGCGCGCCGATGGTGTTGCCGTGGTAGCTTTGCTTGCGGGCGATGATCCTGCCGCGCTGCGGTTCGCCCTTCTCGACGAAGTACTGACGGGCAAGCTTGATCGCGGCCTCGGTCGCCTCGGACCCGCCCGAGACGAAATAGACCCGGTCGAGGTCGCCGGGCGCGTGGTCGATCAGCAGGTCGGCGAGCTTCTCTGCCGGTTCCGAAGTGAAGAATCCGGTGTGGGCAAAGGCGAGTTGGTCGAGCTGCGCCTTGATGGCGGCGGTGATCTCCGCGTCGCCGTGGCCGAGGCAGGACACCGCCGCACCGCCCGAGCCGTCCAGGTAACGCTTGCCGGTGGAATCGATGAGGTAGATGCCCTCGCCGCCGACCGCGACCGGCGCGTTGAGCTTGGAATGGCGCGGAAAGATGTGGGTCATCGGGTGTCCTTTTCTCTGCGGGGGACCGGATGCGATCAGGTTACCCGCCGCGCTGCGGTTTGCCCACCGCCGAAGACGGGGCTCTGTCGACAAAAGGCTGGCCTTCTCTCCCGCGCGGAATCGAGGCGGCCATTGGCCGCCGCCGCGCAGCGCCCGTCCGCCCCCCGGGCGGGCGCTTTGTGACCTCTGGCGCCATGTTCGAACGATCTTCGGGGACGCTGGATAAAGCGCGCCGGTCATAATTCGGCGCGCCCGCCCGCGGACGGGCGCTGCGCGGCTCGACAAGAACGAAAAACCCCGCAGCGCGGATGGCGCTGCGGGGCAAGGTCTTGGAAGCCGTAAAACGATCACTCGGCGGCGAGGCTTGCCGAATGCTCGGCCACCGCGTCGGCCAGCGCCGCTTCGAAGATCGCGAGGCCCTCCTCGACGATGGCGTCGGAGGCGGTCAGCGGCACCATGATGCGCAGCGCGTTGCCGTGCATGCCGCAGCCCAGCAGGATCAGGCCGCGCTTCAGCGCATGGGCGATCACCGACTTGGTGAAGGCCGCGTCTTCTTTCGCGGTGTCGAAATCCTGCACGAACTCGACCGCCAGCATCGCGCCCAGCCCGCGGATGTCCCACATCCGGTAGGGCGCGGTGCGTGCGCCGATCTCGGCAAATCGGGCGCGGAAGTGCGCGCCCATGGCGGTGGAGCGGGCCAGCAGGCCTTCGCTGTCGATGGCCTCGATCGCTGCAAGCGCCGCGGCACAGGCCACGGGGTTGCCGCCATAGGTGCCGCCCAGGCCGCCGGGGGCCATGGCGTCCATGATCTCGGCCCGGCCGATGACACCGGCGATGGGATAGCCGCCGGCCATGGATTTCGCCACGGTGATGAGGTCCGGCACCACGCCCGAATGCTCGATGGCGAACCAGGTGCCGGTGCGGCCGAAGCCCGCCTGGATTTCATCGGCGATGAGCAGGATGCCATGCTTGTCGCAGATCGCGCGCAGCGCCTGCCACATCTCGGTCGGAACGGGAACGTAGCCGCCTTCGCCGAGGACCGGCTCGAGGATGATCGCGGCGACGCGGCTCGGGTCCGCATCGGTCAGGAACAGCGTCTCGAGACCCTGGATCGCGTCCTCGACCGTGATGCCGTGGCGCGCATCGGGGAAGGGGGCGCGGAAGACGTCGGCGGGGAAGGGACCCACGTCCTTCTTGTAGGGGCTGACCTTGCCGGTCATGCCCAGCGTCAGCAGGGTGCGGCCGTGATATCCGCCGGTGAAGGCGATCACGCCGGGACGGCCCGTTGCGGCGCGGGCGATCTTGACCGCGTTCTCGACGGCTTCGGCGCCGGTGGTGACCAGCAGGGTCTTTTTCGGATGATCGCCGGGGGCCAGCGCGTTCAGCTTTTCCGCCAGCGCCACGTAGGGCTCGTAGGGCACGACCTGGAACGAGGTGTGCGTATACAGGTCTTCCTGCGCCTTGGCGGCGGCCACGACCGACGGGTGACGGTGGCCGGTGTTGAGCACGGCGATGCCGCCGGCGAAGTCGATGTAGCGGTTGCCCTCGACATCCCAGAGCTCGGCATTCTCGGCGCGGGCGGCAAAGATCGGCGCGGCAGAGGCGACGCCACGCGGCACGGCGGCTTCGCGGCGGGCGAGCAGGGCGGCGTTGGACTGGCCGGTCATGGCGCCGGCGACGCTGCGGCTGGTGGCGATGATGTCATCGGCACGGGCCGGGGTCGCGGGCTTGGCCGCGGGCGCCTTGGCGGCGCGGGATTTGGATCCGGCCCTGGACGCCGTGGATTTCTTGGCTTTGCTCTGCGAGGTCATGGTCACCCTCCGGTTGGCTTGGCAGTTTGTACGCATTGCGTTCGTGATGAGAATTCTCTGTTGCCGTTTAATATAGTTGTCAACGTCTTTCACGCCAAGCATCGGCATTCCTTTGCTGCCTCATCTTTGGTCATTCCGACAAAGCTATGAATCAGATGAGTTTTAGTCGTTGACCTTTGCTGCCATCCGGCGCTTAATATTTCAAACAAGTGATCTGCATGGGGGCGGACTGCGTGGAAATCGGTCACAGACTGCGTGAAGTGCGCGAAATGCGCGGGCTGTCTCAGCGCGATCTGGCCGGGCGCGCGGGCCTGACCAACGGGGCGATCTCGCTGATCGAACAGAACAAGAGCAGCCCGTCGGTGGCGTCGCTCAAGCGGCTTCTGGATGCGATTCCCATGACCATGTCCCAGTTCTTTTCGGAATTCGAGGAGCCGGGATCGCCCAAGTATTTTTATGCGGCCGACGAGTTCATCGAGTTGTCGCCGCAGGACGCGGGTCTGGGCGAACTGGCCGCCCGCGTGTCGCTCCGCCAGGTCGGGGATGCCTCCCGCCACGCGCTCCAGATGCTGCACGAAACCTATCCTCCCGGCGCCGATACGGGGCCCGACATGCTGACCCACGAAGGCGAGGAATCGGGGGTCGTCGTGCAGGGGCTGATCGAGCTGACAGTGGCCGACCAGATCCGGGTCCTGAACCCCGGAGACGGGTATCTTTTCGACAGCCGGCTGCCGCACAGGTTCCGCAATATCGGCGAGGGGCCGTGCGTGATCATCAGCGCCTGCACCCCGCCTTCGTTCTGAATGACAGGGTCGAACGAAAAGAATTCGACAGTCATGCCAAAGGGTTGCGTGCCGATCTTGCGCGCGGCTCCGGCCACGGACCCGGTCATGGGTTTTCGTGTTGAGGTTCGTCCGAGCCGTGCTAACGTAACATTATCAAGTCTGTGCCGCGGTCATCCGCGGGCGGACACGATCAACCGATAGGGAGTACATCCATGACATTCATCAAAGCATCCGCGTTCGCGGCGGCCGCCACGTTGCTGGCCCAGGGCGCGATGGCGCAGAACACCTTCATCACCATCGGCACCGGCGGCCAGACCGGCGTCTATTACGTGGTCGGCCAGTCGATCTGCCGCCTGGTGAACCGCGGCACCTCCGAGCACGGGTTGCAGTGCACCGCGCCGTCGACCGGCGGGTCGGTGGCCAACATCAACGCCATCAAGGCCGGCGACCAGACCATGGGCGTCGCCCAGTCCGACCAGCAATATTATGGCCTCAACGGCGAGGGCTCGTTCGACGCGCCCTTCGACAAGCTGCGGGCGGTGTTCTCGGTCCATCCCGAACCCTTTACCGTGGTCGCGCGTGCCGATGCCGGCATCGAGACCTTCGACGATCTCAAGGGCAAGCGCGTCAACATCGGCAACCCCGGCTCGGGCCAGCGCGCCACCATGGACGTGGTGATGAGCGCCGCGGGCATGACCAACGACGACTTCTCGCTCGCCTCCGAGCTCAAGGCCACGGAACAGGCGCAGGCACTCTGCGACAACAAGATCGACGCCTTCGTCTACCAGGTCGGCCATCCGAATGGCTCGATCCAGGAAGCGTTCTCGTCCTGCGAGGCGACCTTCGTGGACGTGAACGGCGACTATATCGACCAGCTGATCGCGGAGAACGATTTCTATGCCGCGGCGACCATCCCGGCGTCGCTCTATGAAGGCATTGAGGACGACACCACCACCTTCGGTGTGCGTGCGACCTTCGTAAGCTCTGCCGACGTGGACGAGGACACGATGTACACCGTGGTTGCGGCCGTCTTCGACAACTTCGACCGCTTCAAGGGCCTGCACCCGGCCTTTTCGAACCTGAGCCAGGAAGAGATGATCTCGGCCGGCCTGTCCGCACCGCTGCATCCCGGTGCCGAGAAGTACTACAAGGAACAGGGCTGGATGGAGTAATCTCCGTCGCCTGATGCCAATGGCCGGTCCCGTCCGCGGGGCCGGCACACCGAAAGACCGCAAGACAAAAACACACGGCGCCAAGCCGGCATCAAAAGCCGGCATCAACTGACAGAGGATCCTTGCCCATCGTCAAGGGCGGAGCCTTCCAAGAGGGACAGCGACATGAGCGACAAGGACCAGTTCCAGGCCTCGGCGGTCGAAAACGAGGCAGCGGGCAAGGCCGGCCTCAGCCAAAGCGAAATCGACGAACTCGTCGCGTCCTCTGACACTGGCGGACGCTCTGCCTCCGGACCGGTGGGCATGCTGATCGTGGGCGTGGCGTTGGCCTGGTCGCTGTTCCAGCTCTGGATCGCGTCGCCGATCCCCTTCATTCTTGGCTTCGGGGTCTTCAACGACACCGAGGCGCGGGCCTTTCACCTGGCCTTTGCGCTGTTTCTGGGCTTCATGGCCTTCCCGGCGGCGCGCACGCCGGTGCAGCTGTTCCTGGGCATCGCGGTGCCGCTGGTCCTGACCGGGCTGTTCTGGCTGGGCGCCGATCCCGGCAACTGGTGGATCCCGGTGGTGGGTCTTGCCGTCGTAGCCGCCGTGGTCCTGGGGTCGCCCAAGGACCGCGTGCCGATCTGGGAATGGGCCATGGCCATCATCGGCGCGGCCTCCGCCCTTTATATCTATTTCGCCTACGAGGGCATCGCCAACCGCGTTGGCGCCCCGATCACGCAGGACCTTGTCGTCGGCGTCATCGGCCTGATGCTTCTGCTCGAGGCCACGCGCCGCGCGCTCGGCCCGGCGCTGATGATCGTGGCGACCGTGTTCCTGAGCTATACCTTCCTCGGTCCCTACATGCCGCAACTGATCGCACACTCGGCCAAGTCGCTGGGCGTGGTCATCAACCACCAGTGGATCACCACCGAGGGCGTCTTCGGCATCGCGCTGGGGGTCTCGACCTCCTTCGTGTTCCTCTTCGTGCTGTTCGGCTCGCTGCTGGATAAGGCCGGCGCGGGCAACTACTTCATCCAGGTGGCGTTCTCGCTCATGGGCCACATGCGCGGCGGACCGGCCAAGGCGGCCGTGGTCAGCTCGGCCATGACCGGCCTCATTTCCGGCTCGTCCATCGCCAACGTGGTGACCACCGGGACCTTCACCATCCCGCTGATGAAGAAGGTCGGTTTCAGTTCCGAAAAGGCCGGCGCGGTCGAGGTGGCCTCGTCGGTCAACGGCCAGATCATGCCGCCCGTCATGGGCGCCGCGGCCTTCCTCATGGTCGAATACGTGGGCATTCCCTATTTCGACGTGGTGAAACACGCCTTCCTGCCGGCGGTGATCTCCTACATCGCGCTGGTCTACATCGTGCACCTCGAGGCGATGAAGCAGAACATGCAGGGCCTGCCGCGCGCCTATACGCCCAAGCCCATCGTGCAGCGCCTGATCGGCATGGCCTTCTTCGTCGCCTTCCTCTGCGTGCTGAGCTTCGGCGTCTACTACGGCATGGGCTGGATCCGGACCGTCTTCCCGGACACCGCTGGCTACATCGTCTTCGTGTTCCTGTGCCTCGTGTACCTTGGCTTGCTCTACGTCGCCTCGAAAGAAGAGATCCCGACGCTTGAAAAGGACGGGGACGGGCCGCAGGTGCTGCCGCTTCCGGGACCGACCGTGCGGTCGGGCCTGCATTTCATCCTGCCGGTCGTCGTGCTGGTCTGGGCGCTGATGGTGGACCGCCTGTCGCCTGGCCTTTCGGCATTCTGGGCTGCGGCCTTCATGATCTTCATCCTGGTCACGCAGCGTCCGCTGCTGGCGATCATGCGCAATGCCGGCGGCATCGCATCGGAAATCCGCAACGGCTTCGTCGACCTGATCGACGGGCTGGTGACCGGCGCGCGCAACATGATCGGCATCGGCATCGCCACGGCGACCGCGGGCATCATCGTCGGCGCGGTCAGCCAGACCGGCGTCGGCTCGGCGCTGGCGGACGTGGTCGAGGTGCTGTCGGGCGGCAACATCCTGGCGATCCTGTTCCTGACCGCGATCCTGTCGCTGATCCTCGGCATGGGCCTGCCCACAACGGCGAACTACATCGTTGTGTCGGCGTTGCTGGCGCCAGTGATCGTGCAGCTTGGCCAGCAGAACGGGCTGATCGTGCCGCTGATCGCGGTGCACCTCTTCGTCTTCTACTTCGGCATCATGGCGGACGTGACGCCGCCGGTGGGCCTGGCATCCTTCGCCGCCGCCGCCGTGTCGGGGGGCGATCCGATCAAGACCGGGGTCGTGGCCTTCTTCTACTCTCTGCGGACTGCGGCGCTGCCCTTCCTCTTCATCTTCAACACCGATCTATTGCTGATCGACGTGGGATGGGCGCAGGGGATACTGGTCTTCGTGATCGCGACGGTAGCCATGCTGCTCTTTGCGGCGGCGACGCAGGGCTGGTTCCTGACCCGCAACAACATCCTCGAGACCGTGGCGCTGCTGCTCATCGCCTTCACGCTCTTCCGTCCGGGCTTCTGGATGGACATGGTGGCGCCGCCCTTCGAGGACGTGCCGCCGGTCGAGATCGCGCAGGCCGCCGAGGAGGTCAGTCCGGGCCAGGATCTGCGGCTGCAGGTGAGCGGTCTCAACGCCATCGGCGAGCCTGTGACCTTCGTCGCGCTGCTGCCGGTGGGCGAGGGCGAGACGGGCGAGGACCGCCTGTTCGCCTCGGGCCTCGAATACGTGGTGAACGGCGATTCGGTGGTGATCGACAACGTCACCTTCGGCAGCCCCGCCGCCGAGGCCGGTTTCGACTGGGATCAGACCGTCGAGCGCGTCATGCGCCCAAAGGCCCAGCCCCCGAAAGAGCTGATGTTCATCCCGGCCCTGGCCCTGCTGGCGCTGATCGTGCTGTGGCAACGCAGCCGGGCGCGCAAGAACCCGCGGCCGAAACAGGCCACGGCCTGACGTGACGTTTGCGCCGCAGCGGCCCGGAAGATGACCGGGGCCGGTGCGGCGCGCCTTGCAACATGGCCCGTGCGCCCTCAGGTGCAGGGTTTCGGCCAGCCGGCGGGACCGGCGGCCCAAGAAACAGAAAAAGACGACCGGGAGGGTGACACACCCATGGAGACCACATCCCAATGACCCCCTTTGCCATTGCCGGCGTGCAGATGCACGTGGGCGCCCTGCATTCCAACGTCGAAGCCATGCGCCAGCGGATCGAGATCCTGATGGCTCGTTTTCCCTGGACCCAGATGGTGCTGTTCTCGGAACTGGCGCCCTACGGTCCGCTGGACCGCTTCGCCCAGCCGTTCCCGAACGACGCCATCACCCAGTTCCAGGAAGACGCCAAGCGCTACGGCATCTGGCTGATCCCCGGCTCGATGTTCGAAAAGATGCCCGACGGGCGGATATTCAACACCTCTGTCGTGATCAACCCGCAGGGCGAGATCGTCCGCAAGTATTCCAAGATGTTCCCGTTCCGGCCCTACGAACAGGGCATCAGCGCGGGCACCGATTTCTGCGTCTTCGACGTGCCCGATGTGGGGCGTTTCGGGCTGTCGATCTGCTATGACATCTGGTTCCCCGAAACCACGCGCCACCTGACCAGCCAGGGCGTCGAGGTGCTGCTGCACCCGGTGCTGACCGGCACCACCGACCGCGACGCGGAGCTGTCCATCGCCCGCGCCACCGCGGCGCAGTTCCAGTGCTACGTCTTCGACGTGAACGGCCTGGGGGCAGGGGGAACGGGCCGGTCGCTTGTGGTCGATCCGGCGGCGACGGTGCTGCACCAGTCCGCGGGACAGGAGGACATGTTCCCCATCGAGGTCGACCTCGACATGGTGCGCCGCCAGCGCGAGACGGGCATGAAGGGGCTGGGCCAGGTGCTCAAGTCCTTCCGCGACCGCGAGGCCGAGTTCCCTGTCTACAACCGCCTGAGCGGCGCCGATGCCTATCTGCACACGCTGGGACCGCTTGAAACCCCGCGGCAGGGGTCGACCGCCGGTCTGACCCATGCCGACCCGCGCACCGCGCTCAGCCAGGAGGCCTCAGGCCAGGTTCCGAGCGCATCCACCATTCCGATCTTCAAGGGACGTACCGGAACCGAGTGACCCGGCACGCCTGCGAAGGAGGGCAGACAAGGAACCGATCCATGAACGTGCAAAGCAAAGAGGCAAACCTGCCCTCCATCAGCGACTACTACAGCGCGACGCAGCTGAGGGCCGACCGATGGAGCGCACTGCGGGAATGCATCGAGTCGATGCACATGCACGGGATCGAGGGGCGCCAGGGCAAGAAGCTGCTGGCCACAGCCGAGCAGCTTTTCGATGCCCTGGCGCCGATCGAGAAATACTGGGCCTTCCCCGGTGCCCATACCTTCGACGTGCTGCGCCGGCAGCTGGATCTGCGCAATGTCGAGGAACTGTCGATCTCGGTCCGCCGGGTGGCGCGGGCGCTGACCTCGGGCGCCTACCGCCGGCGGACCATTCCCATTGGCGGGGAAGAAATCGATTCAGAGGATTACGAGGACGAAAGCACGCTCGCCCCCGAGGCCCGCGCGCTGGGGCGGCCCTATTTCGAGGTGCTGATCGTCGATCACGTCAACGAGCACCAGGAACGGTTCCTGCGCAACAACCTGCACCGGGTGCGCCGGTCCGAGGATCCGTTCATCTACGAGCCAGTGATCGTGCCGAGCCTCGAGGACGCGCTGATCGGCATCCTGTTCAACCACAACGTCCAGGCGGTGGTGGTGCGGCCCGGGCTCACGCTCAAGTCCAAGAACGTGCTGCCGATCCTCAAGCAGTATCTCACGCAGATGGCCGATGCCGATGACGTCGACGGGTTGCAGCCCAGCGATTACGGCCCCGAGACCTGCCGCCTGATCGCCAAGGTCCGTCCCGAGCTGGACGCCTACCTCATCACCGATCGGTCGGCCGAGGACATCGCCGGGCACGACTTGGGCAAGTGCCGCCGGGTGTTCTACAACCAGGAAGACTTCCTGGAACTGCACCTCAACATCCTCCGCGGCGTGAACCGGCGCTACAAGACGCCGTTCTTCTCGGCGCTGGTGGAATATTCCAAGCAGCCCACGGGCGTCTTCCACGCCATGCCGATCAGCCGCGGCAAGTCGATCAGCCGCTCGCACTGGATCCAGGACATGGGCGCCTTCTACGGCCCCAACATCTTTCTTGCCGAAACCTCGGCCACCTCGGGCGGGCTCGACAGCCTGTTGGAGCCGCGCGGCCCGATCAAGGAAGCGCAGGAATACGCATCTCGCGCCTTCGGGTCGAAACAGACCTTCTTTGCCACCAACGGCACTTCGACCTGCAACAAGATCGTCGTGCAAGCCGTTGTCAGGCCAGGAGATATCGTGCTCGTGGACCGTGACTGTCACAAGTCGCACCACTACGGCATGGTGCTGGCGGGCGCCAACGTGGTCTACATGGACAGCTACCCGCTGCACGAATATTCCATGTACGGCGCGGTACCCACGAACGAGATCAAGCACCACCTGCTCAAGCTCAAGGCCGCCGGAAAGCTCGATCGGGTGCGCATGGTGCTGCTGACCAACTGCACCTTCGACGGACTGGTCTACAACGTCCAGCGGGTCATGGAGGAATGCCTCGCCATCAAGAAGGACCTGGTGTTCCTCTGGGACGAAGCCTGGTTCGCCTTTGCCCGCTTCGGCCCGACCTACCGGCAACGGACGGCAATGGGCGTTGCCAACGAGCTGCGCGTGTCCCTGCGCACGCCGGAGCATGCCAAGGCCTACGAAGCGCAGCAGAAAAAGCTGGAAGGCGCGGACGAGGACAAGCTGCTCAAGACGCGGCTGCTGCCGCCGCCCGACGCGCGGGTAAGGGTCTATGCCACGCAATCCACGCACAAGACGCTGACTTCATTGCGGCAGGGGTCGATGATCCATGTCAACGACCAGGACTTCAAGGGCGAGGTCGAACAGGCCTTTCACGAAGCCTACATGACCCATACCTCCACGAGTCCGAACTACCAGATCATCGCGTCGCTCGACGTGGGCCGACGGCAGGTGGAACTGGAAGGTTTCGAATTCGTGCAGCGCCAGGTCGAAAGCGCCATGGCGATCCGCCGGGCCGTGGCGGCCCATCCGCTTTTGCAGAAGTATTTCAAGGTGCTGACGGCGGGTGACATGATCCCCGAGCAGTACCGCGAAAGCGGCACGGAAAGCTATTACGACCCCGACAAGGGCTGGTCGGACATCTGGGACATCTGGACCCGCGACGAGTTCGTGCTGGACCCCACCCGCGTCACGCTCGCCGTGGGCGGCACGGGCTGGGACGGCGACACGTTCAAGACCAAGATCCTGATGGACAAGTACGGCATCCAGATCAACAAGACCTCGCGCAACACCGTGCTTTTCATGACCAATATCGGCACCACGCGCAGTTCCGTCGCCTACCTGATCGAGGTGCTGGTCGAGATCGCGCACGAGCTCGACGACCTGCTGGACGACGCCAGCAAGATGGAAAAACGGTCCTTCGAGAACCGCGTCTCGGCGCTGGTGAACGAAGTGCCACCGCTGCCGGATTTCAGCCGCTTCCACCCGGCGTTCCGCGACGGGGACGAAACGCCCGAAGGTGACATCCGCCGGGCCTTCTTTCTCGCCTATGACGAGGAAAGCTGCGACTACCTGAACCTGGACGACAAGCTGATGGCGCGGCTCGAGGCGGGCGAAGAGCTGGTGTCGGCAAGCTTCATCATCCCCTATCCGCCGGGCTTTCCGATCCTGGTGCCGGGGCAGGTGATCAGCACCGAGATCCTCGCCTTCATGCGGGCGCTGGATGTCAGCGAAATCCACGGCTACCGGCCGGACCTCGGCCTGCGCGTGTTCACCAAGGACGCGCTCAAGGCGCTTACCAAGAAATAACGGAACGACAGGGAGACGACCACATGGCCAAGAAGACACTGAACAACATCTCGGAGATCCGCCGGTATTTCCACACCAACAGCGACCCGGTGTATTTCGTCTCGGCCACGAACTTCAACCTGCTGGGGTTGGACGAGTGGGTGAAGAACTTCAAGTATATCTGTTACATGGACTGTTTCGACGGGCGGCATCCGAACGTTTTCGTGCCCAGCGAGCTGCCGCACGAGGAATTCCAGTCGATCGAGGACATCAACAACTACCTGCTCCAGCACAAGGAAGTGGTGGACATGGTCAAGGAACGCGGCGGCAAGCCCAAGTTCGTCTTCCTGATGTTCGACGAAAAGACCGAGAAGCTGGCCAAGGACCTGGGCGGCGAGGTCTGGTTCCCCAAGGCCAAGCTGCGCACCAGCATGGACAACAAGATCGAGACCGTGCGCATCGGCAACAAGGCGGGCGTGCCGTCGGTGCCGAACGTGCTGGCCGAGGTCAAGGATTACGAGGACCTCAAGAAGACGTGCGAAAAGGCCGGGATCGGGCACGACCTGGTGCTGCAGTCGGCCTTTGGCGACTCGGGTCACACCACCTTCTTCATCAAGTCCGAGGCGGATTTCCGCAAGCATGAGCACGAGATCGTCGGCGAAGGCGAGATCAAGATCATGAAACGCATCGACTGCCGCGGCTCGGCGATCGAGGGCTGCTGCACCAGCCAGGGCACCATCGTCGGCCCGCTGATGACCGAGCTTGTGGGCTTCAAGGAACTCACCCCCTATCGTGGCGGATGGTGCGGCAACGAGATCTTCTCGACCGCCTTCCCGCCGAAAGCCCGCCAAAAGGCGCGCGAACTGACCTTCAAATTCGGCGAACAGCTGCGCAAGGAAGGTTATCGCGGCTATTTCGAACTCGACTTCCTGATCGAGAAGAAGTCCGGCGACATCTGGCTGGGTGAATTGAACCCGCGCATTACCGGCGCAAGCTCGATGACCAACCACGCGGCCTTTGCCCATGCGGATGCGCCGCTGTTCCTGTTCCACTTGCTGGAATTCTCCAAGAAGCCCTTCAAGCTGGACGTGGAGGAACTCAACGCACGCTGGTCCGACCCGGACATGATCGACTCGTGGAGCCAGATGGTCATCAAGCACACCGACGACAATGTCGACATCATCACCCATGCGCCGCAATCGGGCATCTACAAGATGCTGCCGGACGGGCAGGTGGTCTTCGACCGCTTCGACTATCACCGCCGCGCGGTGGAATCCGAGGACGAGGCGTTCTTCCTGCGCATCTCCAACGCCGGCGACTACCGCTACGAAGGGGCCGATCTCGGCATCCTCGTGACCCGTGGCCGGTCGATGACGAAGTCCTTCCAGCTTACCGAGAAGTCCAAGCGCTGGATCAACGGCATCAAGAACGCCTACGCGGCGCGGCCGCTGCCCTCGGCTCAGGTCTTGCAGGAGCCCGCCTTCAAGATCATGTAAGCCGGATGTCCCTGACCTTTCGCGCCATTTCCGAAGACAGGCCCGGCCCCAAGTGGGCCGGGCTCTTTGCGGAATACTGGCCGTCCTACAAGGCCTGGTGGTCGCGCGAGGGGCTGGCGGGACGGCCCACCTACATGGAATGCCGCCGCGCGCTGCGGCATCACATGCCGGAACTCTCCGGTCTCTACGACGACTTGTGCGAACTGGTGGGCGGCGGCGATCTGGCCGCGCGGTTCCTCAGCTTCTACCGCCCGCCGCCGTACCTGTCGGGGTGCAGCCAGGCGGTCTGGCAGGGGCCGGAACCGCTGATCGTGCGCAACTACGACTACAATGCCAACGCCTTCGATGCGGTGGTGCTGCGCACCCGCTGGCTCGACCGGCAGGTGATCGGCACCAGCGACGGGCTGGTGGGCCTCGTCGACGGGATGAACGACGCAGGGTTGGCCGTGTCGCTGACCTTTGGCGGGCGGCGCGAGGTCGGGCAGGGCTTCGGCGTGCCGATCATCCTGCGCTACATCCTGCAGGTCTGCGAAACCACCGAAGAGGCGGGCGAGGTGCTGCGCCGCATGCCTTGCCACATGAGCTACAATGTCACCGTGCTGGATGCGCAGCGGCGGTATCTCACCGCCTATCTCACCCCCGACCGGCCCGCGGTGCTGACGCACGCGGCGGTCGCCACCAACCACCAGGAACGGGTGGAATGGGCCAGCCACGCGCGCTTCACCGCCACGGTGGAACGCGAACGCTACCTCTTGCAGCGCCTGACCCTGCATCCCGAAACCCAGGACCGCTTCATCCGGTCCTTCCTGCGCCCGCCGCTTTATTCGACGGCGTTCTCCTCGGGCTTCGGCACGCTTTACACGGCAGCCTACCGTCCGACACGCCGCACGATGGAGCTTTATTGGCCCGGCCAAAGCTGGACCAAGAGCTTCGACCAGTTCGAAGAGGACGCCCGCCGCATCGCACTGCCCGAGATGCCGGTGCCGGTGTCGTTGTAGCCGAGGTCTTGGGACGGCGCAAAGCGTTGAATACAGTACCTTTCGCTTTCGGGTGTGCACCGCGAAGGCACGGAATCAAGGCCGAAGGCCGCCGTGCCAGCGCCGACCCGCCCCCCGGGGCGGCGCTTGGGCTGGGCTTGGTGCGAAGTGTAGGCGGAGCACGGATTTGGTGGGCATAAAGTGGTCAGCGGCAAGGGCAGAAGCGCCTCCCCGCGGTTCGGCGCTATCACTCCGTATCAATAGCATCCGTCGGTTCCATCCGTTTTCGCGTCAGACCGTCCCCAGAGTGGTTTGCCGCTGCGCAGTCAATCGTAATTTCCCACCAGTCGGCCTTGCATTGTGCGGCGGTCGAGCCCCGAACCGCCGAGAATGCCCTCAGCCGCGGCGGATGGTCCAGACCATGACCGGGCCGTCCTCGGCACTGTCTTCGAGAGCGTGGCCCGCCTCGGCGCAGAAATGCGGCACGTCCACCACGGCCGCCGGATCGTCAGTGCGCAGGCGCAGCACCTCGCCGGGTGAGAGTGCCAGCAAACGCTTGCGGGCCTTCAGGACGGGCAGGGGGCAGAGCAGGCCGGTGGCGTCGAGATCATGGGTCATGGCGCATCAGATATGCCGCGTGTTACAGACTGTCCACATGGATGTGACACCGCGTGGCGTGACGCGGGCGCGCGGGCAGGCTATGTGCAGGACATGTTCGGAATCGACATCATCGACGCAGGCCTGATGCCCGCCATGATCGTGGCGCTGATGGCCGGAGTCATTTCCTTCCTCAGTCCTTGCGTGCTGCCCATCGTGCCGCCGTACCTCGCGTACATGTCCGGCGTTAGCGTGACGGAAATGCAGGCCGGCGGATCGGCGCGGATGAAGGCGGGTCTGGCCGCGCTCTTCTTCGTGCTGGGGCTCTCGACGGTGTTCCTGCTCCTGGGCTTCACCGCCTCGGCCTTTGGCGCGTTTTTCCTGCAGAACCAGGTGCTTCTGGCGCGTATTTCAGGCGTCGTCGTGATCGTCTTCGGGCTGCATTTCCTGGGTGTCTTCCGCATCCCGTTCCTTGACCGCGAGGCGCGGATCGAAGCGGGCGACACCGGCGGATCGGCCTTCGGCGCCTACATCCTCGGACTTGCCTTCGCCTTCGGCTGGACCCCGTGCATCGGTCCGCAGCTGGGCGCGATCCTGAGCCTCGCCGCGTCAGAGGCGTCGGTCACACGCGGCACGCTGCTTCTCGGCGTCTATGCCGCGGGCCTGGGCATTCCGTTCCTGCTGGCGGCGTTCTTCCTGACCCGCGCCATGAGCGTGATGAACCGCATCAAGCGCCACATGAAGACGATCGAGCGGGTCATGGGCCTCTTGCTGATCGCCGTCGGGCTGGCGCTTGTTACGGGCGCCTTCTCGGCCTTCTCCTTCTGGTTGCTTGAGGTCTTCCCGGCGCTGGGACAGCTGGGCTAAGGCGCGCCGTCGTGGCATCGGCGGGCCGCGGTGCGGCGATCCGACGGTTGGGCGTCGCGCTTTATTCTTGCCAGGTCCGGTTGATACATCCGCGTCGCGCCAAGACCAGCCAAATCGCCGTGCCGGGGGGCGGCCCGGCGATGGCGCGGCGGCGCAAGGCGCCTTGATTCCGCGCCTGACACGGCTCCGACCGCAACAATCCCCGACATGCCGGACCTTTGTCGCGCATTCCGCCTTACTCTTGCCGCTTTGCCCCGCTACGCTTTGCGGCAAGAGGCAGGCGAGACGAGGCCGAAGATGACCGCAGAGCGTCAAGAGGTGCGCACGCGCCGGGTGTTCTACATCCCCGGCTACGACCCCATTCATCCCCGCCGCTACCGCGAGCTCTACCGCAAGGAAGGGGCCGCGCAGGCCGAGATCTCGGGCTACGACCTGAGTCTCGCGCCCAAGACCACCTCGGGCCCTTACGGCTGGCAGGCAACGGGCCACATGGACGGCACCGAGGTCACCGCAGAGATCGAGGTGCTGGTCTGGTCCGACATCGTCCGCACCAGCATGTCGAGCTCGATCCCCGCGACCTACGCGCAGCTTGTCCGCACCGCCTGGACCTACACCGCCAGCGGCGCGCTGCGGCGGCTGATGCTGCTGCGCAAGGGGCCGGTGATAGCGGCGCTCTACCCCGTGGGTATGCTGCTGCTGCAGGCGCTGGTGGCGCTGCTGGCGGCGCTGCTGATCTGGTCGGGCCTGTCGCGGGCGGTTTTCGGCGCACTGGGATGGCTCGGGCTCGGGACCACGGGCACGCTCTGGACGATCCTCGACCTGGTGCTGCTGATCCCCGGACTGGCCGCGGCGGTCTGGCTGCTGCGCTGGTTCAAGGCGAAGGACGGCAAGCTCTTCGCCTATTACCTCATGCACGATTACGCCTATTCCGCGCGGCTCAAGGGGGCCAACCCGCCCGAGCTCGAGGCGCGAATGGCCGAGTTCACCGACATCATCGCCGATGCGCTGCTGGCGCCTTGCGACGAGGTGCTGGTCGTGGGCCATTCCTCGGGCGCTCACCTGTCGGTGTCGATCCTCGCCGACCTGATCCGGCAGGGCCGGGTGCCCGCCAACGGCCCGGCGCTGTCCTTCCTGAGCCTCGGGCAAGTGGTGCCGATGGTGTCCTTCCTGCCCGAGGCCCACCGCCTGCGCGCCGACCTGCGCTATCTCTCGGCCCGCGACGAACTGACCTGGGTCGACGTCACCGCACCGGGCGACGGCTGTGCCTTCGCGCTCTGCGACCCGGTGGCGGTGTCAGGTGTGGCCCCCAAGGACAAACGCTGGCCGCTGGTCTTTTCCGCCGCCTTCACCCAGACGCTGTCCGAGGCGCGCTGGAAAGAGCTGCGCTGGAAATTCTTCCGCCTGCATTTCCAGTATCTCTGCGCCTTCGACCGTGTGCGCGACTACGACTATTTCCGCATCACCGCCGGGCCGCTGACCCTTGGGACGCGCTACGCCGATCGCAAGCCGTCCAACAGCCGCATCGACATCCCCGTCTCCAAGTACACAACCGTCGCCGCATGATCCCGCCCAAACCCCGCGCGCGGCCCGAGCGCGTGTCGCTCTGGCGGTATCTCAGGCTCTTTCGGCAGGACATCCTGTCGGCGCAACCGGCCAAGCTCTACCGTGCGTGGATGGCCGAGTTCCGGACGCCGTTCTTTCGCTCTTACCTCGTGAACCAGCCGGACCTGGTGAAGACCGTCCTGCGCGACCGGCCGATGGATTTCCCCAAATCCGACCGCATCGGCGAAGGGCTGCGCCCGCTCTTGGGCAACAGCGTCTTTCTGACCAATGGCGCCGACTGGCAGCGTCAGCGCCGGATCATCGACCCGGCCTTCGAAGGCGGGCGGTTGCGCGACACCTATCCGCAGATGTGGGCCGCCTCCGAAAGCGCCGCCACGCGGCTGGGCGCCCGCGCCGGCGGTGTCTTCGAGATCGAGGAGGTCACGAGCCATGCCGCCGCCGACGTGATCTTTCGCACCCTTTTCTCGCTGCCGATCGAGGACGCGGTCGCGCAGGCGGTGTTCCACGAATTCCGCGCCTACCAGCGCAGCCAGCCGATCCTGAACCTCGCCGCTTTCGTGCCTTTGCCCGCCTGGATGCCGCGGTTTTTTCGCCGCGACACGCGCGCGGCGGCGGCGCGCATTCGCAAACTCATCACCGGACTGACCGAGGACCGGATGGCCGAGATCCGGGCCGGGACCGCGCCCGACGACCTCGCCACCAAGATCATGACCACCGCCGACCCCGAAACCGGGCAGACCTTCACCGCGCAGGAGATGGTCGACCAGGTGGCGATCTTCTTTCTGGCGGGGCACGAAACCAGCGCCAGCGCGCTGGCCTGGGCGCTATACCTCGTGGCGCTCTACCCCGAATGGCAGGACAGGATCGCGGAAGAGGCGCAGGCGTTGCGGACCGGCGATTTCGCCGAGGCCGCCAAATTGCGCATCAGCCGGGACGTGTTCCGCGAAACCCTGCGTCTCTATCCTCCGGTGCCGATGATGGTGCGCGAAACCACGTGCCCCGAACGGTTCCGCGACCGCGACCTGCCCAAGGGCGCCCAGGTGGTGCTCAGCCCCTGGCACCTGCACCGGCACGAACGGCTCTGGGACCGGCCCGACGATTTCGACCCGGCGAGGTGGGAGACCGAGAACGGCAGGTCCTGCATGCGCGAGGCCTTCATCCCGTTCTCGGCCGGCGCGCGGGTCTGCACCGGCGCGGGCTTTGCCATGGTCGAGGGGCCGTTGCTGCTGTCGCGGCTGTTGCGCGACCTGAGGGTCGAGTCGGTGCCGGACCGGGTGCCGGACCCGGTGGCGCATCTGACCGTCCGCGCCCGCGACGGGATCGCCCTGCGCGTGACGCGCCGATAGGGTGGCATTATTTTCAAACGGTTAGCGCTAAACCGACACTCGTCCGTCTATCCAACCGGCCGCCGGTCGCGTAAAGAAGGGCGCGACAGCGAACACCAACAGGGATGACCGACCGACATGGCACAGGACAAGGCGACGTTTCAGGCGCAGGCAGTACGGATGACCACCGGCAGGGGCTTTATCGCCGCGCTGGACCAGAGCGGCGGATCGACCCCCAAGGCGCTGCGGCTCTACGGCGTCGAGGAAAGCGACTATTCCGGCGAGGAAGAGATGTTCGGCGAAATCCACAAGATGCGGGCCCGGATCATAACGGCGCCGGATTTCACCTCCGACAAGGTGCTGGGCGCGATCCTCTTCGAACGCACCATGCGCGGCGAGATCGAGGGCAAGCCCACGGCGCAGCTGCTGTGGGAAGACCGGGGCGTGGTGCCCTTCCTCAAGATCGACAAGGGGCTCGAGGACGAAGCCGATGACGTGCAGCTGATGAAGCCGATGCCGGGGCTGGAAAAGCTTCTGGCAGAGGCGGTGGAGTTCGGCATCTTCGGCACCAAGGAACGGTCGGTCATCAAGAGCGCAAACGCCAAGGGCATCGCCGACAACGTCGCCCAGCAGTTCGAAGTGGCCCGCGTCGTCACCGGCGCCGGTCTGGTGCCGATCATCGAACCCGAGGTCGACATCCATTCCGAGACCAAGGCCGAGGCCGAGGGCCTGCTGCTGGACGCGATCCTGTCGCATCTCGACGGGCTGGCCGAAGGCGAGGACGTGATGCTCAAGCTGACCATTCCCGATGTGCCGAACCTTTATGACCCGATCGCCGACCATCCGCGCGTGCTGCGGGTCGTGGCGCTGTCGGGCGGCTATTCCACCGACGAGGCCTGCGCACGTCTGGCGCAGAACGGCAAGATGATCGCAAGCTTCTCTCGCGCTTTGACCGAAGGCCTGAGCAAGCAGCAGTCGGATGCGGAATTCAACGCGGCCTTGGGTGACAACATCGACAAGATTTACCGAGCGTCGATCTGATCCGTCGATCGCGAGCGGCGGCCAAGACCTTTCAGAAAGGTCTTGGCAAAAGCTTTCCGAAAGCTTTTGCGGGTCGCGTCATACGAACCGTCGGATCGGTTCGCGGTTGCAGAAGATCACCACCTGTCCGGCATTGATCACCGCGCTGTACCCGCGGCGCGCCAGTTCGCGCTCGAACCGCTCGCGGCCCACGATTCTCTCGATATCCCGCAGCGACCGGCGGACCACGCCGCCGTCGCGCGCTGCCCGCGACGAAAACACCTGCCGGATCCAGATGTCCGGCGGCACCATGATCCGCATTTCGCTCATGCGGGCAGTCTGCGGCGGAGGCGGTTAACGATCCCTGAAGCGCTGCAACACGAACACGCGGATCGCCGAGGCCAGCCCCACGTCGAGTTCGCGTTCCGCATCAATTTCGGCGGCCAACTGGTTGATCGGCTTTCCATCTTCCGCCGCGATCTGGCGGAAGGCCTGCCAGAAGGCATCCTCGAGCGACACGGAGGTCCGGTGGCCGCGCAGCGTCAGCGAACGCTTGACCGGACGCCCGCTCATTCCTCGGGTTGGTCGATCTTGTGCCCGTCGAGCGTCTGGGCGGCCTTCGACAGCTTCGCCGCCATGGCCTGCTTTTCGGCCTTGGAGCGGCCGAAGCGCGCCGCGTTGACCTCGGCGTCGCGCTTTTCAGCGTCGCGTTTGCGGTCCTTGCGGGCCTTGTTGAGATTGACGAGCTTGCTCATTCACGCGGTCCGATCATGTCCCTGGGGTCCACCACCCGGTCGAAGGTCTCGGCATCCACGAACCCCAGCGCAATCGCTTCCTCGCGCAGGGTGGTGCCGTTCTTGTGCGCCGTCTTCGCCACCTTGGTGGCGTTGTCGTACCCGATGGTCGGCGCCAGCGCCGTCACCAGCATCAGCGAATCCCGCATAAGCTGGTCGATCCGCGCCGTATTGGCCTGCGTGCCCACCACCATGTTGTCGGTGAAGCTGCCCGCGGCGTCGCCCAGCAGCTGCATCGACTGCAGCACGTTGTAGCTCATCATCGGGTTGTAGACATTGAGCTCGAAATGCCCCTGGCTGCCGGCAAAGCCGACGGCGGCGTCGTTGCCCATCACATGCGCGCAGACCATGGTCAGCGCCTCGGCCTGGGTCGGGTTGACCTTGCCCGGCATGATCGAGGAACCGGGTTCGTTTTCCGGAAGGATCAATTCGCCCAGACCGGAACGCGGGCCGGAGCCCAACAGGCGCATGTCGTTGGCGATCTTGAAGAGCGAGGCCGCCACGGTCTTGAGCGCGCCCGAGAACATCACCATGGCATCATGCGCGGCCAGCGCCTCGAACTTGTTGGGCGCGGTGACGAAGGGCAGGTCGGTGATCTTGGCGATCTCCGCCGCCACGCGGGTATCCCATCCCTTGCGGGTGTTGAGCCCGGTGCCCACGGCAGTGCCGCCCTGCGCCAGTTCGTAAATGTCCGGAAGGCAGGCTTCGACCCGGCGGATGCCCTGCGCCACCTGGTGCGCGTAGCCGCCGAATTCCTGGCCCAGCGTCAGCGGGGTTGCGTCCTGCGTATGGGTGCGGCCGATCTTGATGATGTCGGCGAATTCCTCGGACTTTGCCACCAGCGCGTCATGCAGCTTGCGCAGGCCGGGCAGCAGCGTGTCGCGGGCCATCATGCCGATGGCCACGTGCATCGCGGTCGGAAAGGTGTCGTTGGAGCTTTGCCCCATGTTGCAGTGATCGTTGGGGTGCACAGGCTTTTTGCTGCCCATCTCGCCGCCCAGCATTTGAATCGCCCGGTTCGAGATCACCTCGTTGGCGTTCATGTTGCTTTGGGTGCCGGATCCGGTCTGCCAGACCACCAGCGGAAAGTTGTCGTCGAACTTGCCGTCGATCACCTCTTGCGCCGCGGCGGCGATGGCGTTGCCGATCTCTTCGGGCATGTCCCCCTGCGCCACGTTGGCCGTGGCGCAGGCCTTCTTGATCACGCCAAGCGCTCGGATGATAGCAACCGGCTGGCGTTCCCAGCCGATGGGGAAGTTCTGAATCGACCGCTGCGTCTGCGCGCCCCAGTATTTCTCGGCCGGCACGTCCAGCGGGCCGAAGCTGTCGGTTTCAACGCGGATATCGGGCGGGGTGGCGGACATGGACGGCTCCTGGTGTATGCGATTGCATGCGGTCTAGGCCCGCCAGCGCGCGCCTGCAAGAGACGTCGACATCACTTGCGGAAGGAATCGAGGCTCACGACATCGGCCTTCTTGGTTCCGGCGCTCTTGCTCTCCGGGGCCGCGTCGGACTTGGCTGCGGGCGGATCGAAATCGCGATCGTCCTCCTCGTCGTCGTCGTCCTGCGTCTCGAACCGCAGGCCGAATTCGACCGAGGGATCGACGAAGGTCTTGATCGCATCATAGGGGATATAGAGCAACTCGGGCGCGTCGCCGAAGTTCAGCGAGACCGAAAAGCCGTCGTCGGTCACCTCGAGATTGTCGAACCAGTGCTGCATCACCACGGTCATCTCGCCGGGGTAGCGGTCGGACAGCCAGTCGGCGATCTCCACATCCGGGTGATGGGTGTCGAAGGTGATGAAGAAGTGATGCTCGCCCGGCAGGCCATCGCGCTGGACGCCTTCCAGAACTTCCTGGATCAGGCCGCGCATCGCGCGGTGCATGAGGTTGCCGTAATCGATACTGCGGGCCATGCCCTTTCCCCCTGAATTTCCTGCCAGCATATTCTATTTGCCGCGAAACAAAAGGGCGCGCGGCGCTGTTTTTGCGTGGCCTCGGCGCGGGCGCGGATCAGCCAAGAACCTTGGTGATTTCGCGCAGAATCTTGAGCCGGATGGCGCGCGGATAGTCGCGATGACCGCGCGCGGTCAGCACGAATCCATCCCGCGTCACCAGCGTCCGGCGGTAGAAGTTGGTGATCGCGATCCCGAGGGATTCGATGGCGATGCCGTTGATCGTCACGCCCATGCGCTCGGCCCGGCGGCGCACCGGCCCGACCTCGCCGCCGGCATTGGGCGTGCCGTCGCCCGACACGTCGATGACCCGCCGGGCGCAGTCGGGCACCGCGGCGAACTGGTTCAGCGCGAAATCCAGCGCATCCGCCGGGGCGGTGTCCGACAGGACAAAGGCGCGTTCCATTCCGCGGGCCCGGGTGGCAAAGCGCGACACGTCGAGCGCCGTGCGCATCCGGGTCCAGGGGATCGAAATCTCCTGCCGCCCGACGCCGGACCATTGGATCACCATCAGCATGACCTCGCCGCGCACCATGGTTTCAACGATCTCGGGATCGGCCAGCGCATCGGCCAGGCCGTCGATCTGAAGCCGGTATTCACCCGGATCGACGGAGTTCGACACGTCGATGGTCAGCAGCAGCGCGGTGTCGCAGGCCTGTGACGCGGGCGCGGCGAATCCGCAAAGACAGATGGCGAGGGCACGCAGCATGAGCGCATAGGACCCGCGTGCCGCGATCCGGTCAAGAGCAGAGGGTCAAGGCGCTCTTTTCAAAGGCTGCGCGTTCCGGTGCGTGGCTTTCTGTATTTCTTTCAGCGGTTAACACGGGCGGTGTGCAGAAGCGCCGCTGCAATTCCGGAAAGAGACGCCGCACAACCAAAGAGAGATTCAGTGCAATTCGATTCACCCAAAATACAATGTAAGGGCGTATTGGGATCTTCTGGGAATTGGGAATGCTCTTTCAATTCTCGGAGCGCATTCGGGATTCGCAATGAGGTGGCGTTTGTTTCGAAACGGAGGCTTCGCCTACCGCGAACTACCGCTTAGGTTGAATTGGTATCGTGAATTTCCCGTAAATTCCGGCGCGTGACAGATGTCTGCGCGAAAGAACGGTCCGGTCCGGGCAGACGGACAGGGTCGGTGGTCCGTGCCGCTTTGACGCTCGAGATCGGGTGAAACGAATGGCGCAGAATTGCTGAAAGATACATTTATCATGGCTTTTCAGCCCATTGCCGGGTGTGATCCAACAAGCGAATCGGACTGCGACCAGGCGGAAGAACAGGGACTTATCAACAGTCTTGGCAATACCAAAAAACTTTTAAATTCCGTTGACAGAAATCCCGTCGAATGGATTACTGCTCTCAGGTGAACGTGGGGGAAGACTTTAGGTAGCTGTTTTTGATTTCGGATTGTGATCAGCGTTTGGCTTCGATGGCGCGCGTGGCGGATTAGAAGAACCGTCCTTAAGTGACCGACCTGCTCAGAATGAGTGAGCCTTCGCTTCGGCAGCTTGCGGGCTGGCCGGTGGTCTGTCGTGTTTGTCGTGGGACTTACCACCAGGCACGTTTGCAATTCAAATCAGTATCGGATCGAAAGCAAAGCTTGGTCGATTACGAACCGGGAATGTTCATTCCCGGAACAGCTGTTTATTGTCGTCAGCAATGGGCCGGGTCCGGCTCTTTTCCCGCGTTCTGAAAAATGCATTCGCGCCCCGGCGCCGGTGAAGCACCGGTCCGGCCTATCGCGCAGGGAAAACAGGGATCTTTACCATGGCAACTCCGATACTCGATCTGAACGGTGTAGGCGCAGGCAACGACGTGACCGCGAACTTCGTCGAAGGCACGGATCAGGGGAACCAGCCGAACGATGGCGTGCTTTTGTTTCAAAACGCGACGCTGACAGAAGGAGACAGCCAAGAGATTAAGTCGATCACACTGACCCTGCCGATGGTCGACGGCTCTGCCTTCGAGACGCTGGGCATCGATAACGCCTTCGATTTTACTGGAATCAATGTGGTTGTTAACGTCGCTAACGGGTCCGTTGATCCATTGGACCCCATGACGCCCACTGTCATGACACTGACCCCGGAGACCGGCACGACCGCATCCGTCGCCGACTTTCAGGCAGTTTTGCAAGCAATTCGCTATTTCAACACCAGCGACGAGCCGTCCGAGACGCCGCGCTCCGTGACTGTCGACGTGGTCGATGCCGAGGACGAGACCACGACGCAAACCGCGACGATCAACGTCGAGGAAACCAACGATATTCCCGCACTGACCGTAGAGGCCGGCGACAACAGCACCACAGAGGACGTGGACGCCAGCGCTTCGGGCGCCTTCACGGTCACGGATCCGGATTCCGACACCTTTACCTGGCAGATCACCGCGCCCAACGTGACCGCCGCCACGGCTTTCCCCGAGACTCCGGCGGTGTCGAACGGCACCTACGGTACGTTGTCGCTCAACGACGATGGCAGCTGGACCTACACGCTCGACGATACGCTCGAGAACGCGCTCCTCGATGCGCTGGACGCGGGTGAGACGGTGCAGGACAATTTCGTCGTCCTCGTCAATGACAACGAGGGCGCGACGACCATCGCCCCGGTGACGATCAACGTCACCGGCACCAACGACGCCCCGGTCGCCGAGGCCGATCTCACGACTTTCAACGCCCTCGGCGATCCCGGCAACGTGCAGGTGGTGGATGAGGACGGGCCGACCCTGACCATCGACGTTCTGGCCAACGACACCGACGTGGACGGCGAAGATAATCCGTCGAACTTCTCGCTCGATTCCGTCGGTGCGAACTCCGTGACCGGCCTGTCGGACGCCGTCACGATCGACCCGAGCAGCTTCGACATCGTCGGCAACCAGCTGACGTTCACACCGGGTGACGAATTCGACGCGCTGGACGATGGCGAAACCGCCGTCGTGACGGTCAGCTACACCATGTCCGACGACAGCGGCGAAAGCGCGACCTCGACCGCCTCGATCACCGTCACCGGCACCAACGACGCGCCCACCGTGTCCGCCATCGCCGCACCGCCCAGCACCGAGGACGAGACCGTCAGCATCGACCTGCTGGACGGCCAGACCGATCCCGACGACGACCTGACGGTCGGCAACATCGTCGTGACCTCGAACGTGATGCCGGCGCGCAGCTTTGTCGGAGGGGAGGACTACACCGTCACCGACGGAGTGCTGACCTTTGCCGCCGGCACGTTCAACGATCTGAACGAAAGTGCGTCGGAAATCGTGACCGTGAACTACGAGATCAGCGATGGCACCGTGACGTCCCCCAACACCGCGACCAAGACCGTCACCGGTGTAAACGATGCGCCCGTGGCGGGTGACGACGAAGATTTCGGGACGATCGTCGATCCGGGCGACGGTGTCATGGGCACGACCACGGCCACCGGCAACGTGCTGGACAACGACACGGATGACGATACCGACGAGACGGCGAGCCTTGTCGTCGACAGCTTCGGCACGACCCCCACGGGTGACAGCAATGCCGCCGGCACGACCGTGACCGGCACCTACGGGACGCTGACCATCGACGCCAACGGCGTATATACCTACACGCTCGACGACACGCCGGGGGGGCCGGCGGACTCGCTGCCGGATGGCGACGTGATGGTCGAGACCTTCTACTACGTGGTGAGCGATTTCAACAACGGCACCGACGTGGGCCAGTTGCAGATCGACGTCACCGGATCGAACGAGGCGCCGACCGTGACGGCGGCCCTGACCGGGACCGACGATGACCAGGGCATCCAGGTTTTCGATCTGCTGGACGGCGCAGAGGACCGCGACACCGGCGACACGCTGAGCGTGACCGGTCTCATGGTCAGCAGCGACAACACCGAGCGCGACCTCACGGGTTATTCCTTCCCGCTGAGCGGGCCGGGCAACGGCACGCTGGACTTCGATGCCGCGCAGTTCGACGACCTGCGCATCGGTGATACCGAGGTGATCACCTTCAGCTACACGATCGAGGACAACTTCGGCGGCTCGGTCCCGCAGACACTGACCGTCACGCTGACGGGCACCAACCAGGCGCCAGTGGTCGGCCCGATGCCCGACGACGCGGGCGAGGTGATCGAGAACGGGACCGGCACCGACGGCGTCTACACCGCCACCGGCGACATCGACTTCACCGATGCCGAACTCGGCGACATCCACTCGGTGAACGCCGCCGCCGCGGGCGGGGGTCTGGGGTATCTCGGCACGCTTCTGGCAGGGATCAGCAACTCGGCCACGGCCGATGGCGTGGGCCGCGTCACCTGGACCTACAACATCACCAACGCCTCGCAGAAATCCGTCATCGAGGCGCTGGGTGAAGGCGACACGATCACGCAGCTTTACACCATCACCATCAACGACGGGCAGGGTGGTTCGACCCAGCAGGACGTCACCATCACCATCACCGGCAGCAACGACCAGCCGGTGATCGAGGGCAGCTCGACCCTGACCGATACGCTGACCGAAACCGCCGACACCACCGGGTCGATGACGGTCCTCGAGGCCACCGGCACGATTGCGTTCTCGGACATCGACACGTCCACCTTTGCCAATGCCAACACCCAGGCGCTGGTCACCGGCGCGGCGGATACGCATACGGTCGGCCAGATGATGCCCACCGCGACGCTGACGCCCGCAGGCGGCGCAGCGGCGGCCTACATGGGCATGATCCCCGGTTCGCTGAGCTTCGGCGTGGTGGACCAGACCGCCGACACGGTGGACTGGACCTATTCCGTGGCCGACGGCGCGCTTGATTTCCTGCGCGAAGGCGACGTGCTGACGATCACCTTCGCCACCACGGTGACCGACGATTCTGGCGCGATGAACGCGGACTCGGAATCCGCCCTGATCACGGTGACCATCACCGGCACCAACGACGTGCCGACCATCGCCGCGGACGAGGTCAATGGCACCTCGCTGGTGGAAGCCGGTGTCGACACGCCCGGAGTCTCCGAGGTCACCGGCACGCTCAACGGCATGGGCGCCAACTGGCAGGATGCTGACGACAGCGAAACGGCCGCGCTGGCGGTCACCAAGGCGGCCTTTGACGGCGCCGTGCCCGCCGAACTGGACTTCGACGGCAGCGGCACCGGCGCGATGCCCGGCGAGGCGACGATCCTCGGCACCTACGGCGCGCTCTACCTGCAAGAGGACGGCAGCTATCGCTATGTGCTCGACAATGCCGATCCCGACACCGATGCGCTCGACAACGAAGCCACCGGCGTGACCGAGACCTTTACCTACACCATCGCCAACAACGGCGGCGGCGAAGGTAACGAGGCGTCGGCGACGATCACCGTCTCGATCGAGGGCTCGAACGACGCGCCGTTCATCTCCTTCGTCGAAGGCGAGGATCTCGGCAACGTCAAGGAGGCGGGCATTCTCAACGACAACGTGCCTTTCTCCGGCGTCACCACCGCCACCGGCACGCTGGATCCGAACGACGTGGACAGCAGCGACGATGCCACCAACGACACCTGGTCTCTGGTGGCCAATGGCGGCACGGGTCAAATACAGGACGATGCGGTGACCGTCACCGGCACCTACGGCACCCTGACCATCGACCAGAACGGCACCTGGACCTACACGCTCAACGATACGGACCCCGATACCCGCGCCCTGAACGAGGGTGAAAGCTACGACGAGGTGTTTACCGTTCAGCTTGCGGACAACGACGCCACCGACGAAGGCAGCGACACGGTGGATGTGACCATCACCGTGACCGGCACCAACGATCAGCCGGTGCTGACGGTCGTGCCCGGCGCCGATACCAGCGTCACCGAAGCCGGTCTGTCGCTTGTCGACAACACCACGCCCATCGGCGACAACACGGCGACCGGTGCCTACACGGTCGCGGACGACGACTCCAACGACACGCCCGCGACCGCGCTGTGGTCGATCGTGTCGGTGAACGGCGTTGCGGTGGAAACGCCCACCGTGGCCAATGGCGCGCCCTCGGCCGAGACCGGCCAGTACGGTACGCTGTCGCTCAACGACATGGGGCAGTGGACCTACCTCATCGACGATACCGAAGGCGGCGCCGCCGATGCGCTTGATGTCGAGGACAGCGATACCGAAACCTTCGTGATCCGCGTGGCCGACGGCAACGGCGGTTTCGACGAGGCGACCATCACCGTGTCGGTTCAGGGCTCGAACGACGGCCCGGTCGCCAATGTGGACGCGACGACCTTCGTCGCGCTCGGCGATGCCGGAAACGTGCAGGTCGTGGATGAAGACGGCCCGACTCTGTCCATCGACGTGCTGGCCAACGACACCGATGTGGACGGCGACGACGGTCCGGCGAATTTCTCGCTCGATGTCATCGGCACCAACTCCGTAACCGGTCTGACGGTCGGCACGATCGACCCGGGCAGCTTTGTCATCAACGGATCCATGCTGGAGTTCACGCCCGGCGCGGAATTCGACGAACTGGCACCGGGCGACACCGCCGTCGTCACCGTGGCCTACACCATGTCCGACGACTCGGGCGCGGAGTCTTCCTCCACCGTGACCATCACCGTGACCGGGTCCAACGACGCCCCGGTGATCGAAGTGGCCGATCCGGCATTCGACGATACGGAGACACTGGCCGAAACCGATGCCGCGCTGCTGACGACCGGCCGCATCGTTTTCTCCGATATCGACAGCGGCGACACACCCGAAGCCAGCGTCGACACCTCCGCAGCAAGCGTGGTGGCGACGGGCATCATGCTGTCGCCCGAGCAGGAAGACGCCTTCCGCGCCGGGTTCAGCATCACGGATCCGGCCACCGGCGCCTGGGAATATGCGCTCGCCGCGGCGGACAGCCAGTTCCTCGCCCTGGGCGACCAGGTCGACCTGACTTTCACCGTGACCGTGACGGACGATTTCATGGGCACAGCGACTCGTGATGTGACGATCACCATCACCGGCACCAACGATGCCCCGGTGGCCGTGGCCGACACCAACGCCGAGGACGCGGTGATCGAGGATGGCGTCGTCGCCGGCGACGGCACCGCGGTCGGCAACGTGCTGGGCAACGACAGCGACGTCGACAGCGGCGACATTCTGACCGTGGTGGGCGTCGAAGCGGGCGACACCGGCCTCGATCTGGATGATGCGGGCACCGTCGGCATGGCGATCACCGGCACCTACGGCACACTGACCATCGGCGAGGACGGTGAATACACGTACACGCTGAGCGACACGCTGCTTGCAACCAATGCGCTGGCCGAGGACGACAACGCTTCGGACGTCTTTACCTACACGATCAGCGACGGCAACGGCGGGTTGCATTACGCCACCTTGACCATCGACATCACCGGGGCCAACGATGCGCCGGTCGCCGTCAACGACAGCGGCACCACCGATGACGACAACGCGGTCACCGTCGATGTGCTGGCCAACGACACCGACGTCGATACCGGCGACGAACCGGCGACCTTCACGCTCGATTCGGTGGACGTGCTCAGCACCACGGGTCTTGTCGGTTCCCCGGCGGCCTTCGGCTCCGCCACGATAGTGGGCAACCAGCTGGTCTTCGATCCCGGTCTCGACTTCGAGGAACTGGATACCGGTGAATCCGCCACGGTGACCGTCACCTACACCATGTCCGACAGCAACGGCGCGACCTCGACCGCCGCGGCCGTGATCACCGTGAACGGGACCAACGATGCGCCCTTCGTAGTGGATATCGGCGGGCTTGCCGCCAACGTCACCGAGAATCCCGAACCCGATGACGCGCCCTTCGTGCACAGCGTCAACGAGGTCATCAGCTTCAACGATTTCGAGATCAACGACACGCATTCGGTCACCGTGGTCGCGGATTCCGGTGGCGGCAGCATCGCCTTCGGCGAAACCACCACGCCGCATCCGACCGCGGCCTACTACGGCACATTCTCCGGCGGCCTTTCGGTCCCGGCCACCGGCAGCACCGACCCCGGAGAGATCCAGTGGGCGTTCTCCGTCGATGACGACGACATCGACCACCTGGCCGCGGGCGAGGTCGTGACGCAGAACTACACGGTGACCATCGTCGACAACGGCGCGGGCAACCTGTCCGCCACCGAGACCATCGTCGTCACCATCACCGGCACCAACGACGCGCCGGTGATCACCACAGCCGCCGCCTCGGCAAACCTGACCGAGGCCGCGGACCAGACCGGCGAGGCCACCCCGGCGCTCACAGCCTCCGGCAGCATCGCCTTCGACGATGTGGACGCGCGCGATACCGGCCATACCGCGACGGTGTCGGCCAGCGTGGCCAGTACCGTGGCCACCGACTTCGCGGAAACCGACGATCCTGCGATCCTGGGCTACTTCAGCGCCACCGACACTGATGCCGGCACCCCCGGCGTCCAGGTGACCAAGGCCGACGGCGCCACCAGCGGCTCCGCCAGCTGGAGCTTCAGCGCCCCGGACAACGCTTTCGACTTCCTTGCAGAGGGCGAAACCGCGACGCTGACCTATACGGTCACCATCGATGACGGCGACGGCGGCACGGATGACCACGTCGTGACGATCACCATCACCGGCACCAACGACGCACCGGTCGCGGTGGCGGACACCAACGCCGAGGATGCGGTGGTCGAGGACGTGGACGCGACGGCCATGGGCAACGTGCTGGTCAACGACAGCGACATCGACACCGGCGACATTCTGACCGTGGTCGGCGTCGACGCGGGCGACACCGGCGCCGATCTGGAAGATGCGGCGACGGTGGGGGCGGCGATCACCGGTACCTACGGCACGCTGACCATCGGCGAGGACGGCGCATACACCTACGCCCTGGACGACACCTTCACGGCGACGGATGCGCTGGCCGAGGGCGAGAGCGCCGCGGACGTCTTCACCTACACCATGGCGGACAGCGAAGGCGCGGTCTCGAGCGCCACGGTCACCATCGCCATCACCGGCAGCAACGACGCGCCGGTTGCGGTGGCGGACAACAACGCCGAGGATGCGGTCGTCGAGGACGTGGACGCGTCGGCGACGGGCAACGTGCTGGTCAACGACACCGACGTGGATGCCGGCGACAGCAAGACCGTCGTGGGGGTCGCCGCGGG
>Ga0114903_1000087_pt1 | contig 68924 bp, 57 predicted proteins | sample MalvirDeepMed_s2_FD_87289 | JGI IMG/M metagenome (GOLD analysis project Ga0114903, IMG submission 87289) | Marine viral communities from the Global Malaspina Expedition - Malaspina viral metaG DeepMed_s2 | ecosystem: Environmental > Aquatic > Marine > Oceanic | place: Mediterranean Sea...
ATCGGCAACGCGATCAAGTTCACCGACACCGGCGGCGTCACGATGCGCGTCAGCGCCAGGCCGGACGGTCCCGCACATCACCGGATCGAGATCACCGTGCGCGATACCGGCATCGGCATCCCGCCGGACCGGGCCGCCCGTATCTTCGACCAGTTCGAACAGGCGGATGCGGATATTACCCGCAAATACGGCGGCACCGGCCTGGGCCTCGCCATCTCGCGGCATCTGGCGCGCGGCATGGGCGGCGACCTGGTGCTGCTGACGACAGAGCCGGGCAGACACGGGGCCTGCTTCAAGCTGACGCTGCGCCTCGGCTGCGGCGAGGCCATGCCTTCGGACGCCGGGGCCGAAGAGGTCCGGCCGCCCGACCTTGCCGGCCGCAGCCTGTTGGTGGCGGACGACAACGCCACCAACCGCACCCTGATCGCGCGGTTTCTGTCGGACGCGGGTCTGCAACTGCGGTTCGTCAAGGACGGCCGCGCCGCGGTGGAAGCCTGCCTGGACCAGCCGCCCGACATGGTGCTGATGGACATGTCGATGCCGGAACTCGACGGCATCGCCGCCACCCGCGCGATCCGCGCGGCCCCCATCGCGCAGCCGCAGATCATCGCGCTGACGGCCAATGCCTTTGCCTCGGACAAGGCCGCCTGCCTTGCCGCGGGGATGAACGACTTCCTCGCCAAGCCCGTCCGCAAGGCGGAATTGCTGCGAGCGCTGGCCCGCGCGGCGGCCATGGGTAAAACGCTTGGACCCTCCGGCGCGCATCGCGTATCAGGGGACCCAACAGCGAAAGAGGCCCCGAATTGGACATCGCCACCCGAGTCTGGAACCACAAGTGGAAGATCGACCCCATCGTCCGGTCCCTGATCGACACCGATTTCTACAAGCTGCTGATGTGCCAGTCGGTGTTCCGCAACAAGCGCGAGACGCAGGTCACTTTCTCTCTGATCAACCGGTCTACCCACGTCCCGCTGGCCCGGCTCATCGACGAAGGCGAATTGCGCGAACAGCTGGACCACATCCGGTCGCTGTCGCTGCGCCGCGGCGAATCGACCTGGATGCGCGGCAACACCTTCTATGGCAAGCGGCAGATGTTCCGCCCCGACTTCATGGATTGGTTCGAGAACCTGTCCCTGCCGCCGTACCATTTGGAACGCGTCGGCGACCAGTACGAGCTGACCTTCGAAGGCGCCTGGCCCGAGGTGATGCTGTGGGAAATCCCCGCGCTCGCCGTTCTGATGGAATTGCGCGGCCGCGCCGTCCTGAACGAGATGGGGCGTTTCGAATTGCAAGTGCTTTATGCCCGCGCGATGACCAAGCTCTGGGAAAAGGTCGAAAGGCTGCGCGGCCATCCCGGCCTGCGCATCGCCGATTTCGGCACCCGGCGGCGGCATTCGTTCCTCTGGCAGGACTGGTGCGTGCAGGCGATGACCGAAGGGCTCGGGGAGCGTTTTGCCGGCACGTCGAACTGCCTGATCGCCAAGAACCGCGATCTGGAGGCGATCGGCACCAACGCCCACGAAATGCCGATGGTCTATGCGGCCCTGGCCGAAGACGACGCCGCCCTGGCCCGCGCGCCCTATGACGTTCTGGCCGACTGGCACGAAGAGCACGAGGGCAACCTGCGCATCATCCTGCCCGACACCTACGGCACCGAAGGTTTCCTGAGCCGCGCGCCCGACTGGCTGGCGGGCTGGACCGGCATCCGCATCGACAGCGGCGACCCGGCCACCGGCGCCGAGGTGGCGATCCGCTGGTGGCAGGATCGCGGCGAAGACCCGAAGAAGAAGCTGGTGATCTTCTCCGACGGGCTGGATGCCGAAAAGATCCTGGAGTTGCACGCCCAGTTCAAGGACCGGGTGCGCGTCAGCTTTGGCTGGGGCACCTTGCTCACCAACGATTTCCGCGGTCTCACGCCCGACGACCGGCTGGCGCCCTTCAGTCTGGTCTGCAAGGCGGTGTCGGCGAACGGCCAGCCCACGGTCAAGCTGTCGGACAACCCGAAAAAGGCGATGGGCCCCGAGGATCAGATTGCGCGCTACAAGTCGGTCTTCGACGTGGGCGCGCAGAAAAGCTTCGAGGTGCTGGTCTGAGGCTGGCCTTGCGACCCTGAGGCTCTGCCCGAATCCCGAGGCAGCGACCAACCGGAGAAGCCGCCCTTTGTGGTCCGGAAATGGCGGCTCGCACATTTCCCTTCGCCGGCACACGGGTTAGGTAGGGGCTGAACGGAAACAGGAGGTCCCCGCATGGCTCAGGAATATCCCGTCTACGGTCGCATTGACGGCCCCATCGTGATGATCGGTTTCGGGTCGATCGGCAAAGGCACCTGGCCGCTGATCGAACGCCATTTCGACTACGATGCCGACAAGCTGACGGTGATCGAGCCGGACAAGGCGCAGGCGAACTTCCTGCGGCAGCACGGGCTGAACCACATGCAGGTGGCCCTGACGCCTGAGAATTACCGCGACGTGCTGGGCGATCTCTTCAAGGAGGGCAAGGGGTTCTGCGTGAACCTATCGGTCGACACTTCCTCTCTCGACCTGATGAAGTACTGCCGCGAGCTGGGCGTGCTTTATATCGACACGGTGGTCGAACCCTGGGCGGGCTTTTATTTCGACACCAGCGACAACGCCCAGCGCACCAACTATGCGTTGCGCCAGAAGGTGCGAAACGAAAAGGCCGCACACCCGGGCGGTCCGACAGCGGTCAGTTGCTGCGGCGCCAATCCCGGCATGGTCAGCTGGTTCGTGAAGGAGGGGCTGCTCACGCTCGCCCGCGACCTGGGCCGGGATGCCAAGGCACCCACCGACCGCGACGGCTGGGCCAGGCTGATGCAGGATCTGGGCGTCAAGGGCGTGCATATCGCCGAGCGTGACACGCAGGCGCGCCGTGTCCCGCGTCCGCGGAATGTCTTCGTCAACACCTGGTCAGTCGAGGGCTTCATCGCCGAAGGCTTCCAGCCGGCGGAGCTTGGCTGGGGCACGCACGAGACCTGGTTCCCCGAGAACGGCCATTCCTACGATGAAGGCTGCCAGGCGGCGATCTGGCTCGAACGGCCGGGCGCGATCACCCGCGTGCACACCTGGTGCCCGACGCCGGGGCCGCAGTTCGGCTTTCTCGTGACCCATAACGAGGCGATCTCGATCTCCGACTACTACACCGTCGGCGAGCCCGGCAGCCCGGAGTTCCGGCCGACCTGCCACTATGCCTATCACCCGTCCGACGACGCGGTGCTGTCGCTGCACGAGATGTTCGGATCGGGCAAGCAGCAGACCAGGCATCACATCCTCACCGAGGACGAGATCGTCGAGGGCATCGACGAACTGGGCGTTCTGATCTTCGGCCACGAGAAGAACGCGCTCTGGTTCGGCTCGCGCCTGTCGAACGAGGAGACCCGCGACCTGGCCCCCTACCAGAACGCAACCGGGCTGCAGGTCAGCTCTGCCGTGCTGGCGGGCATGGTCTGGGCCCTGGAGAACCCCGAGGCGGGCATCGTCGAGACCGACGAGATGGACCACGCCCGTTGCCTCGAGGTGCAGCGTCCGTACCTTGGCCCGGTCGAGGCGCATTACACCGACTGGACGCCGCTGCAGGACCGCTGGGAACATTTCCCCGAGGATATCGACGAATCCGATCCCTGGCTGTTCCGGAACGTGCTGGCGACGTAAGGGCGGAAAGGCGCCCGGCACGGAATCGAGGCCGCTTGCGGCCGCCGTGCCAGCGCCGAGCCGGGGCGCGGCCCGGCGATGGCGCGGCGGCGGCCTTAGGCCGCCTTTGTTCCGCGCCGGGCCACACGATCACCCGCCGCGCCGGTTTGCCGCTTTTCTTGGCCCCTCACGCCCGCTAAAGACGGGTCCAAGGAGTACCCCGATGAACAGCATCACCCCGCAGCCCGGGATCATGGACATCGCACTCTACCAGGGCGGCAAAGCCGCGGTGGAGGGCGTGAGCAACGTGGTCAAGCTGAGCTCGAACGAGAACCCCTTCGGCCCGTCTCCGGCGGCACAAGAGGCCGTGCGCCGGTCGGTGCATGAGCTGCACCGCTACCCCAACACCGATCACGCGAGCCTGCGCCGCGCCATCGCCGAGGTTCACGGGCTGGACGCCGCGCGCATCATCTGCGGTGTCGGCAGCGACGAAATCATCCATTTCCTGTGCCAGTGCTACGCCGGTCCGGGTGACGAGGTCGTGCATTCGGTTCACGGCTTCGGCATGTACAAAATCAGCGCGATGGCCGCCGGGGCGACCCCGGTCGAGGTGCCCGAACGCGAGCGGGTCACGGATGTGGATGCCTTCCTTGCCGGGTGCACGGAGCGGACGAAACTGGTCTTCCTTGCCAATCCCAACAACCCCACCGGCACGATGATCGGTATGGCCGAGATCGAACGGCTGGCCGCCGGCATTCCAAGCCAGGCAATCCTGGTGCTGGACGGCGCTTATGCGGAATATGTCGGCGGCTACGACGGCGGCGCCAGGTTGGTCGAGGCGCGGAACAACGTGGTGATGACGCGGACCTTCTCCAAGCTCTACGGGTTGGGCGGTCTGCGCGTCGGCTGGGGCTACGGCCCGCAGGAGATCATCGACGTGCTGAACCGCATCCGCGGCCCCTTCAACCTGTCGGGCACGGCGCTGGCAGCGGCAGAGGCGGCGGTGCAGGACCGCGCCTTCGTCGAGAAATGCCTGGCCGAGAATGCCCGTATGCGCACCTGGCTGGCCGAGGCGCTGGCCGAACACGGCGTGCCCTCGGACACCTCGATGGCGAATTTCATCCTCGCGCGCTTTGCCTCGCCCGAAGAGGCAGAGGCCTGCGACGCCTACCTGCAAAGCCAGGGGCTGATCGTGCGCCGGGTGGCCGGCTACCAGCTGCCGGCGGCGCTGCGCATCACGGTGGGCGACGAATCTTCCTGCCGCCGGGTCGCCCATGCGGTAGGGCAGTTCAAGGCAGGCCAGCGATGACCCAGGTCTACGGAAAGGTCGCGCTGATCGGGCTGGGCCTGATCGCCTCGTCGATGTTCTGGGCCATGCGCCGCCGCGGGCTGGCAGACACGGTGTCGGGGTTCGCCCGGTCGGCCGAGACCCGCGACACCGCGCGCCGGATCGGCCTTTGCGACACGGTCTGCGACAGCGCCGCCGAGGCGGTGGCGGATGCGGACCTCGTGGTGCTGGCCGTGCCGGTCGGTGCGATGGGTGCCGTCGCCGAAGAGATCGCGCCGCATCTCAAGCCCGGCGCCACGGTGACCGATGTGGGATCGGTCAAGAAGACCGTGATCGACACGGTCGGGCCGCATATTCCCGAGGGCGTGCATTTCGTGCCGGGCCATCCGCTGGCCGGGACCGAGCATTCGGGGCCGGAATCGGGCTTTGCCACGCTCTTCGACGACCGCTGGTGCCTGCTGGTGCCGCCGCCGGGCGCCGACCCCGAGGCCGTGGCCCGGCTGCGGCTCTACTGGGAGGGGCTGGGGTCTTTCGTCGAGGAGATGGATGCCGAGCATCACGACCTGGTGCTGGCGGTCACCAGCCACGCACCGCACCTCATCGCCTACACGATGGTGGGTGTGGCGGACGACCTGCGCCGGGTGACCGACAGCGAGGTGATCAAGTATTCCGCCGCGGGCTTCCGGGACTTCACCCGGATCGCGGCCTCGGACCCGACGATGTGGCGCGACGTCTTCCTCAACAACAAGGAGGCGACACTGGAAATCCTCGGGCGGTTCACCGAGGAGCTTTTTGCCTTGCAACGCGCCATCCGCACAGGGGACGGCGACCATCTTCACGCCTATTTCACTCGAACCCGGGCGATCCGCCGTGGTATCATCCAGGCCGGTCAGGACACCGACGCGCCCGACTTCGGGCGCAAGAAAGTGGAGCGTTGATGCGGTATCTTTTTGGTTTTCTTGCAGCTTTCTGCCTGTCCGGCCCGGTTTTGGCCAAGGCGCCCGTCACCTCCCTGACCCCGGTCGCCCGCATGGACGCCACCGCCGCGCCGGTCGTCGCCGCAAGTAACACGACGCCGGAGCGCGCGGGTTTGGCGGGCTTCCGCCCATCCGCCCGGCCAGAGGTGTTCGAAGCGGCGCTGGCGGCGCAGCTCCTGCGCCGCATGACCCGGCTCGAACCGGTCGAGCGCGCCGAGCCGCTGCCGTTCATGGAGCCGCTCCTGGCCTTCGCCACGGCCACGCCGCAGGCGGTGGCGCGGACGCTGCGGCCCGAGCGGCGGTCGCAATCGCTGGTGCAGCGTGTGATGGCGCAGCGCCAGCAGGAGGTCCGCGGGTCGGTCTGCGGCGATCCGGCGATCCAGGGCGAACGGGTCGGCTTCGTGCCCGGCCGGATTTCCGCCTGCGGCATCGACGACGCGGTGCGGGTGCGGTCGGTGGACGGCATCGCGCTGACCCAGCAGCCGATGATCGACTGCCGCACCGCCAAGGCGTTCAAGCAATGGGTCAATCGCGGCGTCAAGCCCGCCATCGGGTCGCGCGGCGGCGGCGTCGCACGGCTGCGGGTGGCGGCACATTACGCCTGCCGGACGCGCAACAACCAACCCGGCGCGAAGGTGTCCGAGCACGGCAAGGGCCGCGCGATCGACATTTCGGGCATCATCCTGCGCGACGGCAGCGAGATCACGGTGTTGCAGGGCTGGAACACCGCCCGCGACGGCCAAGCGCTGCGGCAGATGCACGGCCGCGCGTGCGGCATCTTCGGGACGGTGCTCGGGCCGGAATCGGACCGGTTCCACCAGGATCACTTCCACTTCGACACGGCGCGCCACCGCAACGGATCCTACTGCCGCTGAGGCGGAGGATCGCCCCTCCGGGGCGATACGAGAGACGCTGTCTCTCGTGCTCTCTGGAGGTTTATCGGCAAGATGAAGGAGCGGCCTTTGCCGGCGTTTCGCGTCAGCTGAAACCGGGGGTGCCGCGGTCCTCGGGGTGGCGGGCGAGGTGATCGGCCTTGATCCGGGCGGTGTCGGCGCGGCTGCCGTCGTGGCTCCAGCCCGGCGGCGCGACCATGTACATCCAGCGGTCGCGCCAGGTGATGCCGGGTTGCGTCACGTCGCGGAAGATGCCCACCCATTCGTGAAAGGCGACACGCAGCGGGTTGAAGGTGCCGAGGTTGCGCACCAACCCGTAGTCGACCTTTTCGCTTTGCTGTTCGGGCACGAAGGTGCCGAAGAGCTTGTCCCAGACGATGAAAACCCCGGCGTAATTGGCATCGAGGTAGCGCGCATTGCGGCCGTGGTGCACGCGGTGATGAGAGGGGGTGTTCATGACGGCTTCGACCCAGCGGGGCAGGCGGCCGATGGCTTCTGTGTGGATCCAGAACTGGTAGATCAGGTTGAGCCCGCCGCAGAACAGCACCAGCGCCGGGTGGAAGCCCGCGAGGATCAGCGGCGCGCGCACCAGCATCATGAAGGTGAAGGTGCCGGTCCAGGTCTGCCGCAGCGCGGTGGTGAGGTTGTAGTGCTGGCTTGAATGGTGGTTCACATGGCTGGCCCAGACCCAGCGGATGCGGTGCCCGAAACGGTGCACCCAGTAGTAGCGCAGGTCGTCCAGCACGAAGCAGAGCAGGATCACCGGCAGCGAGGTCCCGAGGTCGAGCGGCGTGATCTGCCAGAGCAGCATGAAGAAGCCGTAGGCGATGAAGCCCAGCAGGATGCCCGAGGCGACGTTGCCGGCCCCCATGATCAGCGAGGTCAGGGCATCGCGGGTCTCGTAGCGGCCGCCGCGCTTCCTGAGCACGATCCAAGCGAGTTCCGCGAGGATCGCCGCGATGAACAGCGGCACGGCGAGCTGGACGACATCGGGAAAGGCGATCTGGTCGGTCATGCGGTGTCTTTCAGGGTACGGGTCCAAAGGTCGGCCTCCTGCGGCGTGAGACGCAGCTGCAGGCGCGGGGCGGTGAAATCGGGCAGGTGCAGGGTCAGACCGTTTCCGTGTGCGGTGCTGCGGGCTCCGTGCAGGGGACGCGCGGTCGTGTCGGCGCCCATGGTCCAGACCACGCCGGGTCCGCTGTGCGCCGCGATCAGCGCGGCGGAGCCGTCGGCGCAGACCGTGGCCGCCGTGACGGTGTCGCCGGGAAACTCGCGCAGCCAGGCGGCGCGGGCGCCGGCTTCGTCCAGCCGCCGCGGGGTGGAGAGGCCCAGCAGGTGCAGCGCCACGGCAATGCCGCCGATGCCCAGCACGACCAGCGCCAGAAGGACCGGCAGCGGCATGGTCTCCTCCCCTATTGCGCTTGGCCGAATGGTGCGCCGAGTGTGCCCGCCAAGTCGGCGCGCTGTCAAAAGCGGCGTTGCGTCACCTTTGGCCGGGCGGATGCGGAAACACTGGCGCCGCCTCCGGGAGATTGGCGAGACAGTGGCGACATTATGGCGAGAATGTGGCGAAACGCTGGACTTGGCCAGCGGTTCGCGTCAGGAACGACGCGTGGGTGGGGGCCCACGACCCCGGAGCCGGCCCATGCGCGTCTTCTACCTGTGTCTGCTTGTATCCGCGCTCTTCCTGCCCGGAGCCGAGTGGATCGGCGCGTCCCGATCCGGGGACACCCTTGCACCGCAGGCCGCCCCCGCGGCTTGCGGTGTTCCCGAAGGCACCGGCATCCAGGCCGAGGACCTCTTTCAGGATCTGCCGGCGGAGCGCATCCTTTTGCGTGATCTGCGCGTCGTCTGAGCGGCGCCTCAGCTGGTGCCGATGAGGGCCGCCAGGACCGCCTTGGCATTGTCCGAGGCCCAGTCCGCATCGCCCCGCAGACGGGCGATTTCCTGACCCTCGGGGTTGAGGATCACCGTGATCGGCAGGCCGAGCACCGACATTTCGCGGGCAAGCTCGGATTTCGGGTCGCGGTGCAGCGGCAGGTTGTCGACGCCGACCTCCTCGAAGAAACTTTTCATGCCCTGCGGCGCGTTGCGCCCGGTGGCGATGGTCACCACCTCGAAACTGTCGCCACCCAGCTCGCGCTGCAACTCGGACAGCATCGGCATCTCGTGGCGGCAGGGCGCGCACCAGGTGGCCCAGAAGTTCACCAGCACCCATTTGCCCTGATATTGCGACAGGTTCAGCGGCTCGCCATCGAAGCTCTGGAAATCGGAGGAGCCGGCAGGCTGCGGATCGGAGAAGACGAGCTTCTTCATGTCGCCATCGCGCAACGCCTCTGCCGTCGCCGGATCGGCTGCGCCCGGGTTTGCAAGGCCGACAAGGGCGGTATAGACGAGCGCGAGAAAACTGCGTTTCATTTTGCCTCCGAAGGGCCGATCAAGATGTCTGACACAACCTCGAACCAGATGTGGGGCGGCCGCTTTGCCGCCGGGCCGGATGCGATCATGGAGGCGATCAACGCCTCGATCGGGTTCGACAAGCGGTTGGCGGCGCAGGATATCGCCGGATCAAGGGCCCATGCCGCGATGCTGGGCGCCACGGGCATCGTGGAAGCTAGCGACGTGGAGGCCATTCGGAAAGGCCTTCTCACCGTTTTGTCAGAGATCGAAAGCGGCGATTTCGCCTTTTCGGCAGCGCTGGAAGACATCCACATGAACGTCGAGGCGCGGCTGAAAGAGGTGATCGGCGCGCCGGCGGGCCGGCTGCACACGGGCCGGTCGCGCAACGACCAGGTGGCGACGGATTTCCGGCTCTGGGTGCGCGATCAGCTGGACGCGGCAGAAACGGGCCTGCTGGCGCTGATGCGCGCGCTTGTCGGTCAAGCGGAGGCCGGCGCGGATTGGGTGATGCCGGGTTTCACCCACCTGCAGACGGCGCAGCCGGTGACCTGGGGCCATCACATGATGGCGTACGTCGAGATGTTCGCGCGAGATCTGTCGCGAGTCCGCGATGCGCGCGCCCGGATGAACGAATCGCCGCTGGGGGCTGCGGCGCTGGCGGGCACCTCCTTTCCCGTCGACCGGCAGATGACGGCCGAGGCGCTGGGGTTCGACCGGCCCATGGCCAATTCGCTGGATGCCGTCAGCGACCGCGACTTCGCGCTGGAATTCCTGGGCTGCGCGTCGATCTGCGCTATGCATCTCAGCCGGTTCGCCGAAGAGCTGGTGATCTGGTCCAGCGCGCAGTTCCGCTTCGTCACCCTGTCGGATCGGTTCAGCACCGGGTCGAGCATCATGCCGCAGAAGAAGAATCCCGATGCGGCAGAGCTCATCCGCGCCAAGGTCGGCCGCATCTTCGGCGCCAACGTGGCGCTGATGATGGTGATGAAGGGCCTGCCGCTGGCCTATTCCAAGGACATGCAGGAGGACAAGGAGCAGGTCTTCGACGCCGCCGACAACCTGATGCTGGCCCTGGCCGCGATGGAGGGGATGGTGCGCGACATGACCGCCAACCGCCCGGCGCTCGAAGCCGCGGCCGCAAGCGGGTTTTCCACCGCGACGGACCTTGCCGACTGGCTGGTGCGGGTGCTGGACCTGCCGTTCCGCGAGGCGCATCACGTCACTGGGAGCCTCGTGGCGCTGGCCGAAAAGCAGGGCTGCGACCTGCCGGACCTGTCGCTGGAGCAGATGCAGGGCGTTCACAATGGCATCACCGGGGATGTTTTCGACGTGCTGGGTGTGCATAATTCGGTGGCGAGCCGCACGAGCTATGGCGGCACGTCCCCGGAACGCGTCCGCGAACAGGTGGCGCGGTGGAAGGAGATCCTTGGATGAGAAAAATTCTTGTGATGTCGCTCCTGGCCCTGGCGGCCTGCGGCGCCGATGGCGAACCGGTCACGCCGGATCCCGAACCGCGCAACAGCGGCCCCGGCGTGTCGGTCAGCGTCACCGGCAAGGCAGAGATGGGCATTTCCGGATGAGGATGCTCTGCGCCCTCGCGCTGCTGAGCCTCGCGGCCTGCGTCGCGCCGGATGACAGGCGGGAGCCGGTGCCGATCGTTCCCAGCGCCCGCGCCGATGTCACGCTGTCGAACAGCGGCGCGCATCTGGGCGGTGGCGTGGCGCTGCGCAAGGGCTGGTTCACCCTGGGCGTGGGGTTCTGAGGATGCTGCGGTATCTCTGGCTGGCGCTGGCGCTCTGGGGCGCCGTTCATCCGATGTACTGGTTCATGACCTACATGTCGCAGAACGGCTGGAGCCTTTCGGCCCTGATCGACGCCTGGTACGTCAACGCCTCGACCACCGGGCTGGTCTGGGACCTGACCATCGCGGCGATTGCCCTGACCCTCTGGATACTGTCCGAAGTGGCGGTACGGCGGAACTGGATCGCGCTGCTGGCGATTCCGGCGATCTTCTGCATCGGGGTCAGCTGCGGCCTGCCACTCTATCTCTACTTCCGCTCGAAACCGGTGGCCTGAGCGTCGCCCGGCACCGCAAAGGTGCCGGGCATCGATGTTACAGAGACGCGTCGAGCGCCGCGACGATGGCGTCGCCCATTTCGGACGTCGACACCGGGCTGCGGCCCTCTTCGCCCAAGAGGTCGGCGGTGCGGTAGCCCTGCGCCAGAACCGCGTTCACCGCCTCTTCGAGCCGCGTCGCCTCGTCGCCCTTGTCGAAGGAATAGCGCAGCGCCATGGCAAAGCTGAGGATGCAGGCGATGGGGTTGGCCTTGCCCTGCCCGGCGATGTCGGGCGCGGAGCCGTGCACCGGCTCGTAGAGCGCCTTGGGCCGGCCATTGGCCATCGGCGCGCCGAGGCTCGCTGAGGGCAGCATTCCCAGCGACCCGGTGAGCATCGCTGCAAGGTCGGACAGCAGGTCGCCGAAGAGGTTGTCGGTGACGATCACGTCGAACTGCTTGGGCCATCGGGTCAGCTGCATGGCGCCCGCGTCGGCATACATGTGCGACAGCTCCACGTCCGGGTATTCGGTGTCGCCGATCTTCTGCACCACTTCGCGCCAGAGCACGCCCGACTCCATCACGTTGGCCTTTTCCATCGAGCAGAGCTTGTTGCCGCGCTTGCGCGCCATCTCGAAGCCCGACCGCGCCACGCGCTCGATCTCGCTCTCGGTGTAGCGCTGGGTGTTGATGCCGACGCGTTCGTTGCCTTCGTTGATGATCCCGCGCGGTTCGCCGAAATACACGCCGCTCGTCAGTTCCCGGATGATCATGATGTCGAGACCCGCCACCACGTCTTTCTTGAGCGAGGAGAAATCCGCCAAGGCGTCGAAGCACTGCGCCGGACGCAGGTTGGCATAGAGGTCCATCTCCTTGCGCAGGCGCAGCAGGCCGCGTTCGGGCTTCACGCTGAAATCGAGCACGTCGTACTTCGGTCCGCCCACGGCGCCCAGAAGAACCGCGTCCACCTCTTGCGCGCGCGCCATCGTCTCGTCCGTCAGCGGTGTGCCATGCGCATCGTAGGCCGCGCCGCCCACCAGATCCTCGCTCACGTCGAAGGACAGGTCGCGCTTGGCGCCGAACCAGTCGATGACCTTGCGCACCTCGGTCATCACCTCGGGGCCGATGCCGTCACCCGGCAGGATAAGAAGGGAAGGGGTGCTCATGTGCGGTTGTCCTTTGGTCACCATTGGGTCGGCCATCGGGTACTGCGCGCCGCGGGCGGCGTCAAGAAAGCGCCGCGGCTAGTCGGGGAGGTCGAGGTCGACCCAGACCATCCGGTGCGCACCGACCGGGTCTGTCACGCCCGCCGCTGTCACTGTCAGGTCGGCCGATGGAAGCACGTAGCTGACCCTCAGGGCGCCGGGGCCGGGATCGGGCCAGTACGCGGTGGTCTGGCCGGGCAACGGGTCCTGCACCTGCGGCCTGGCCAACAGGTCTGCAACCGCGTCACGCCGTCCATCGCCCGCCGCCGGGTCGAGGTTGGCATTGCCAAGGATCACCAGGGGATCGGGCACCGGCCCGAAGGCCCCGTCGAGGTAAAGCGACCAGAACCGCACCTCGTCGGCGTTGCGGCGGCCGTTGCGGTCTTCGGGTCCGTCGAAAACCGGCGGCGTGGCGTGGAAGGCGGTGACGGTGAGCCGCGCGCCGGTCTCCCGGATCAGCGGCACGGTCCAGTGGCCGGCGGAAGACAGCCGCTGCACATCGTGCCCGGGGTCGTCCGCGGCGATCAGGCTGCCGAGCAGGTCGCGCCACAGGAGCGCCGAGAAATCCTGCACCGCCTCCCGGTCGACGGCCAGCCGCGACAGCAGCGCCATGCCGCCCTGCCCGTTGAAATACCCGAACCCCTGTGCATCCCGCGGCTGTCCCAGCCGCTCGTCGCCGTCGAGGTCCCGCCCGGTCTCGCGCCCGGTGTTGGGCCTAAGCGCAAAGAGGTGCGGGTAGGACGCGCCACGCTCCGCCAGAGCGTCGCGCAACGTCTCGAGCGCCACACGACCGGCGTCGTAGTCGATCTGCGTGAGCAGCAGCACATCCGCATTCACCTCGGCGATGGTCGCCATGATCTGCGCCAGTTCGCCGCCTTCAGCTCTTTGCAGGTCGCGCAGCAGCAAGCCGGGGCCCTTGCGGCTGAGCGGGGCGTGCCAGGTCGCGATCCGCAGCATGTCGGCTGACAAGACGGAGGGAAAAAGCAACAGACAGAGGGAAAGAAAGGCGCCGGTCAGGCGACCAGAAGTTCGGCCTGGGCATAGGCGCGGCGGCGCTTTTCCTCGATGAGTTCGGCAATGCGCATCAGCGCCACGCCGCGCATGATCATGCTTGCAGGCAGGAACGCCCATGCGGTCATCGTCCAGATCATCGTTTGCGGATCGTCGAAAGAGATCGGATCCATCATCGCGCTCGCGGCTTTCAGCACCGCCGGGATCAAGAATGGCAGAAGAAACCCTAATGCGACGTTAACGTGGGAATCGCGTTTCAGCCGGTAGAGCACGTCGCCTCCGGCAGTCGGATCGAAAAGCGGCAGGTTGACCCAGAAGTTGAAGGCGCCGTTGCGCAGCGGCCATTGCATCGCGTGAACCAGTCCCCAGACCAGCATCGTGGACAGGACCGAGATCACGTAAGCCAGTCCCGCATGGGTGCGCAGGGATTGCTGGAGCGTCTCGGGCGCGTCCGCCGGCAGGATCAGCAGCATCAGCCGCACCGGAGAGAACGGGAAATCCAGCAGCAGGCCCAAATGCCCGCCTACGGCACTCAGAAGCGCCGACAGACCGTTTGCGTCACCTTGACCGCGGCTGACGAGCGTCAGGCTCACGATTGTCAGAAACAGCGTCAGGAACCGCATCCGGTTGAACGGCGGGGCGTCCCGGAATTCGACGAAGCTCGGAAACACGCTGACATATTCAACAAATGTCAGCATCGCCGCGAGAAGCGCCAGCAGGGCGATCATCTGCGTCGTGTCCGCCGACACGCCGGGCAGCATCAGCGCGGGCAATGCAATCAGCATCGCAACGAGAAAGGCGCGAACGCCTGCGCTGATCATGCGGATGATCACCGGTTACCTGCCCTCTCAGACCGCGCGGCCACGGTGCTTTGCCGTGCCCTGCTTTCGGTCATAGTACGCCGATTGTGGCGCTTTGCCTCATTCTTGCCCAATTCTTGCCTTCTTTCTCAGGTCGGAACAACAACAAGGAAAACAATCCCTAAGATTTATGGCGCAATCGGGGAAAAGCTGGTGCCGGAATGCATCAACTTGGGCTCGGAAATGCGGCGCAGTTGTGAGCAATAACAATATCTTGTGGACCAAGCCACAGCTGCCCCAAGTTGCTTGGAAACAACTGCAAGCCTCGGGCCACCAAGAGTCGCCATGAATCGACACACGCGCGCCCGATGCCGATCAGGTCACGCGGTAATTGCGGCGCGAACAGCCAAACCGGGCATCCTTCGGATGCGCCAATGGCACGGCTATACCGACAGCCCGGCGGAACCATGCAACCTGACCGGCGTTGACACGCGCATCGGCAGGAGACCACAGATGGCATTCAAGACAGGCGACACGGTCGAATGGGACTGGGGCAACGGCACCGGAACCGGCACGGTCAAAAAGGTCTACACGCAGAAGATCACGCTCAAGATCAAGGGGTCCGAGGTGACGCGCGATGCCTCCGAAGACGATCCGGCCTACCGGATCGAACAGAAGGGCGGCGACGAGGTGCTCAAGGGCGACAGTGAATTGCGCTCCGCCTCCTGAGCAGGGATGCGCCGCGCGCAGTGGCGCGGCGCTCTGCTGTCAGACCCAGGGGCGCGCCTGAGCGGCCTGCGCCTCGAAGGCGTCGATCGACGGCGCCTTTTCCATCGTCAGGCCGATGTCGTCGAGCCCGTTCATCAGGCAGTGCTTCTTGAACGGGTCGACGTCGAAGGTGAAGACCTCGCCATCGGACGAGGTGATGGTCTGCGCCTCGAGGTCGATCTCGATCCGGGCATTTGCCCCTTTCTCGGCATCCTTCATCAGGACGTCCACCTGCTCTTGCGGCAGGGCGATCGGCAAGATGCCGTTCTTGAAGCAGTTGTTGAAGAAGATATCGGCAAAGCTGGGCGCGATAACGCAGGAAATGCCGAAATCCTTGATCGCCCAGGGCGCGTGTTCGCGGGACGAGCCGCAGCCAAAGTTGTCGCCCGCGACCAGGATCTGCGCGTCGCGGTACTGCGGCTTGTTGAGCACGAAACCAGGGATCTCGTTGCGGTCGTCGTCGTAGCGCATCTCGTCGAAGAGGTTCACGCCGAGGCCGGACCGCTTGATGGTCTTCAGAAACTGCTTGGGGATGATCATGTCGGTGTCGACATTGATGATCGGCAGGGGGGCGGCGATGCCGCTGAGCTTGTCGAACTTTTCCATTTTCGTCTCCTGTCGCGGCGGCTCCACGGCCCTTGCGCCCCTCCTCGCGAGGAAGGCCCGCAAGGGCCGAGGTGCGCGCCGGTTACATCATGTCGCGCACGTCGGTGAGATGCCCGGTCACGGCCGCCGCCGCCGCCATGGCGGGCGACATCAGATGCGTGCGTCCGCCACGGCCCTGACGGCCCTCGAAGTTGCGGTTCGACGTCGCCGCGCAGCGCTCGCCGGGGCTCAGCTGGTCGGGGTTCATCGCCAGGCACATCGAACAGCCCGCCATGCGCCATTCGAACCCAGCCTCCTTGAAGATGTCCGCCAGCCCTTCTTCCTCGGCCTGCGCCCGGACGAGGCCGGATCCCGGCACGACCATGGCGCGCTTCACCGCGATCTTCTTGCCTTTGAGTATCTCGGCCGCCGCGCGCAGATCCTCGATCCGGCCGTTGGTACAGGAACCGATGAAGACCGTGTCGATGGCGATCTCATTGAGCGGCGTGCCCGCCGACAGCCCCATGTAGTCGAGCGCGCGCTTGGCCGCGTCGACCTTGCCGCCCTTGAAGCTGTCGGGCGCGGGCACGCTCGCGGTGATCGGCAGCACGTCCTCGGGCGAGGTGCCCCAGGTCACAACCGGTGCGATGTCCTCGCCCTTGATCGTGACGACCTTGTCCCACTGCGCGTCATCGTCGGAATAGAGCGTCTTCCACCAGTCCATCGCCGCTTCCCACTGCGCGCCTTTCGGCGCGTGGGGCCGGCCCTTCACGTACTCGAAAGTCTTTTCGTCCGGCGCGATCAGGCCGGCGCGGGCGCCGCCCTCGATCGCCATGTTGCAGACGGTCATGCGGCCTTCCATCGACAGGTCGCGGATCGCCTCGCCGCAGTATTCGATCACGTAGCCGGTCCCGCCCGCCGTGCCGGTGGCACCGATCACCGACAGGGTGATGTCCTTGGCGGTGACGCCCGGCGCGAGTTTGCCGGTGATCTCGACCTTCATGTTCTTGGATTTCTTCTGGATCAGCGTCTGGGTGGCGAGAACATGCTCGACCTCGGACGTGCCGATGCCGTGCGCCAGCGCACCGAAAGCGCCGTGGGTCGCCGTGTGGCTGTCGCCGCAGACCACGGTCATGCCGGGCAGGGTCCAGCCCTGTTCGGGCCCGACGATGTGTACGATGCCCTGGCGGACGTCGGATACGGGGTAATAGTGAATGCCGAAATCCTTGGCGTTCTTGTCGAGCGCCTCGACCTGGATCCGGCTTTCCTCGTTCTCGATGCCCTTTTCGCGGCCCTCGGTCGTAGGCACGTTGTGATCCGGCACGGCGATGGTCTTGTCCGGTGCGCGCACGGTGCGCCCCGCCATGCGCAGCCCTTCGAAGGCCTGCGGGCTGGTCACCTCGTGCACGAGGTGGCGGTCGATATAAAGAAGCGTGGTGCCGTCGTCGGCTTCATGCGCGACATGGGCATCCCAGATCTTGTCATAGAGTGTCTTGGGGGACATGCGTCCTCTCCCTTGTTCAAGCTGTCTTGGTGAAATTCATCGAGTCCGAAGCCGCACGGGGCGGCGGGGAAAGGCAGCCTTATAGGCGCGCCAGCACGGTGTGCGTGGCTCCGAAAAAGCGCTCGCTCAAGCGCGCGCGGTCGTCGATGTCGAAAACCGGTGTCATGCCGGTCGAGATACAGCTTTGGCCCGAGTCTATCAAGGCCCGCTGCGCGCCGGTGCGCCGCCAGCCGGTCGGCGGGGGCCTGCGACATCTGGGCGCTCCGCTTTGAAATCCGGCGAGAGGCGGCCCAGTTATCAAGGGTTGTATCCAAACGCTTCACCGGGGATTGTCCATGCAAAGCCCACTCAACGTGCTCAACATCGTCCTGATCTCCGTCCTCGTGGCGGCGACCCTGTCGATCGTGACCGGTGACGCGGGCGCCGTCGGCGGGCTGGCCGAACCCGCGCCGGAGCGCATGGCGGCCCTGCCCTGATCCGGCCTTGGGGCTTGCGCAGCGCGGCGGCGGGTGCAACGCTTTGGCACAGCCCTGACGCGAGACCTGGATGAACCCCGAAGACGCCGACATTCCGCCGCTGGAACAGTTGCAGGAGATCGCATTCGGCCTGCTCGCGCGCGCCGAGGTCTTTGCCAGCGGATTGATGCGGCCCTGGAACGCCTACCAGATCGGAATCGCGCTTTGCGTATTCCTCTTGGCCTGGGGGCTGGCGGTGGTTCTGCGCCCGCGGCTGCACGACTGGATGCGCGCCCGCGAAGGCTGGCCCAAGTGGCGCCTGCGGGTTCTGCTGATCCTGCACCGGCGGCTGCGCATGGTGCTTTTCGTGGTGCTGATCTGGATCGCCGTCTGGATCATGCGCGAAGTGACCTGGCCGTCGCGCTCCTATTTGCTCAGCGTCATCGCGAACCTCGCCACCGCCTGGCTCTTCATCGCCTTTTCGACCCGGCTGATCGGCAATCCGCTGCTGCGCTCGGTGGTGCGTTACGGCGCCTGGACCTGGGTCACGCTGCACATTCTGAACCTCACCGGCGAGGCGCAGAACCTGCTCGAGAACATGGCCGTCAACATCGGCGACACGCGGCTGACAATGTGGCTGGCGGTGCAGGCGGTGATCACCGTGGCGGTGCTGATCATCGTCGCGCGGTTCCTGGCCGTGACCAGTTCCGCGCGGATCCGCAGCAACGAGGACATCAGCCCCTCGATGCAGGTGCTGGCGGTCAAGTTCCTGCAGGTGGCGCTATACGGTGCGGCGCTCTTCATCGGGCTCAAGCTGGTGGGCGTCGACCTGACCGGCCTCGCGGTGCTGTCCGGTGCCATCGGCGTGGGCCTCGGGTTCGGCTTGCAGAAGGTTGTGTCGAACCTCGTGTCGGGCATCATCATCCTGCTCGACAAGTCGATCAAGCCGGGCGACGTGATCTCGCTGGGCGAAACCTTCGGCTGGATAAACTCGCTTGGCGCGCGCTACGTGTCGATCACCACCCGCGACGGCAAGGAATACCTCATCCCCAACGAGGACCTGATCACCGGACAGGTGGTCAACTGGTCTCATTCCAACGATTTCGTCCGGCTCGACATCTATTTCGGCACCGCCTACGGCGACGATCCGCACAAGGTGCGCAAGATCGCCATCGCCGCCGCCGCCGACACGCCAAGGGTGCTGCGGGACAAACCCCCGGTCTGCCACATCGTCGGCTTCGGAGATTCCTCAGTCGACTACATCCTGCGCTTCTGGATCCGCGACCCGACCGGCGGGCTCACCAACATCCGCGGCAATGTCTATCTCGCGCTGTGGGATGCGTTCCAGGAAAACGGCATTTCGATCCCCTTCCCGCAGCGCGAGGTCAAGGTGCTCGAAGGCTCGCGGCTCGAGACCGCGAAGGCGCTCGATTGATCGGCGGCGTTCACGGTTTCTAAAGTTTCCCGGTCCAGTGTCGGGTCATGCGCCAGACACCGATCTACCAGCCCAAGGACTTCAGCCCGATCCCGGATTTCGTGGATTGCGGACCGCATGTGGCCTCGCGGCGCGACGCCACCCCACCGCCGGGCCCCCGGCCCAGGCCCTGGCCGCGTTTGCGGCGGCTTGTTGCGATGATCACCCTGCGCCACCTTCCCGGCTGCGCCTTCAATGCCTCCGGCCGGTCGCAGCGTGGTTGAGGGCGGTCCCACCCTTCCTGCGCCCAACCTTGGCCGCGCGGCGTCTTTTGGGGCGACGGACCCCTTGGCGGCGATTACGCCCCCTCCGCGCCCCGGCTTTGGCCGCGCTCAAGCGCCGGGCGTGCTCGACCATTGGCGGCGATCACGCAGCACCCGCGCTCAGGCCCCGGTCCAGTCCAGCACGACCTTTCCGGACTGTCCCGACCGCATCGCCGCGAACCCTTCGGCGAAGCGATCCACGGCGAACCGGTGGGTGATGACCCCGCGCACGTCCAGCCCGTTTTCCAGCATGGCGATCATCTTGTACCAGGTCTCGAAGATTTCGCGGCCATAGACGCCCTTGAGCGTGATCGCCTTGAAGACGATGCGGCTCCAGTCCACCGGCGACTTGCCCGGCGGGATACCCAGAAGCGCGATCCGTCCGCCCATGACCAGCGCCTCGACCATCTGGTCGAGCGCGCGCTGGTTGCCGGACATCTCAAGACCCACGTCGAAGCCCTGCTTCATCTTCAGCCGCGGAATGACCTCGGCCAGTTCCTCTTCGGCCACGTTCACCGGCACCACATCCGCCACCCGCGCCGCCAGCGCCAGCCTGTCGGGGTTCACATCGGTGATGACCACATGGCGCGCGCCCACGTGACGGGCCACGGCGGCGGCCATGATCCCGATGGGGCCGGCGCCGGTGATGAGAACATCCTCGCCCACCAGATCAAAGCTCAGCGCCGTGTGAACGGCATTGCCCAGCGGGTCCAGAATCGCGCCGATCTCGTCGTCGATGGCATCGGGCAGCGGCACCACGTTGAATGCGGGCAGCCGCAGGTACTGCGCAAAGGCACCCTGTTCGTTGACCCCGATGCCGCGCGTCGCAGGATCGAGGTGGAACTTGCCCGCCCGGCTCTGCCGCGAGGTCTTGCCGATCAGGTGCCCCTCGCCGGAACAGCGCTGGCCCAGTTCCAGCCCCTCGACCGCGCGCCCGATCTCGACGATCTCCCCGGCGAATTCATGCCCGGTGATCAACGGCACCGGCACGGTGCGCTGCGCCCAGTCGTCCCAGTTCCAGATATGCACGTCGGTGCCGCAGATCCCGGTCCTGTTGACCTTGATCAGCACGTCCTCGGGCCCGATCTCGGGCACCGGCGCGCGCTGCATCCAAAGCCCTTCGCGCGGCTCGGCCTTCACCAGGGCTTTCATGTCGTTGCGCATCAGATCACTCCGGTTTCTTTGCCGACCGCCTCGAAGGCGGCAAGGGCGGTGTCGAGGTCGTCGCGGCCCAGCGCCGCATTCATCTGCGTGCGGATGCGCGCGCGGCCCTTGGGCACGACCGGGTAGAAGAAACCCGAGACGTAGATACCCTTGTCGAACAGACCGTTGGCCATCGCCTGCGCGCGCTGCGCGTCATGGGTCATGACCGGGATGATCGGGTGCTCCCCCGGCAGCAGCTCGAACCCGAGCGCCTCCAGGCCGGCACGCCAGTAAGCGGCATTCTCGAAGAGCCGCGCGCGCAGGGTGTCGCCCTCCGCGATCAGGTCCAGCACCTCGATCCCCGCGGCGACCACGGCAGGCGGCAACGCATTCGAGAACAGATAGGGCCGCGCGCGCTGGCGCAGCAGGTCGATCACCGGCTGCGGCCCGGCGATATAGCCGCCGATGGCCCCGCCCAGCGCCTTGCCCAGCGTCCCGGTCAGGATATCCACGTCGACGCCAAAATGCTGCGGCATGCCTGCGCCGGTGTGGCCCATGAAGCCGGTGGCATGGCAGTCGTCCACCATGGTCAGCGCCTCGTATTTCTCTGCCAGCGCCACGATCTCCGGCAGCGGCGCCAGGTATCCATCCATCGAGAACACCCCGTCGGTCGCGATCATCACATGCCGCGCCCCGTTCGCGCGGGCCTGTTTCAGTTGCGTCTCGAGGTCGTCCATGTCGGCATTGGCATAGCGGTAGCGCTTGGCTTTGCAGAGCCGCACGCCGTCGATGATCGAGGCGTGGTTGAGGCTGTCGCTGATGATGGCATCCTCCGGCCCCAGCAGCGGCTCGAACACGGCGGCGTTGGCGTCGAAACAGGCGGCGAACAGGATGCCGTCATCCTTGCCCAGGAACGCCGCCAGCTTCCGCTCCAGGTCCCGGTGCAGCTCCTGCGTGCCGCAGATGAACCGGACGCTGGCCATGCCGTAGCCAAGATTGTCCATCGCATCCTTGGCCGCCGCGATCAGCCGTGGATGATCGGCAAGACCAAGGTAATTGTTGGCGCAGAGGTTCAGCATCCCCTTGCCATCCACGGTGATCCGCGCGCCTTGCGGAGAGGTCAGCGGCCGTTCGGTCTTCCATAGCCCGTCGCCCTCGATCTCCCGTAGGGTCTCGGTCACCTGGGTCAGGAATGCCTGTGTCATCTCATCCTCCGAGTCGGTCCTCAGTTGCAGAGTTTCTAGCATAGCAGATAGCACTCCGAAATGCCGGAAATTCACTAAAGCGGAAATTTTCCATTATTACGGAACGTATCATCTTCATCTTGCCAATAAATCTCCAGGGAGCGCGAGGGGCTGGCCCCTCGCTGCCAAACGCCAACACCCGCGAAACGTTCAGGCGTCCTGCACCACAAGGAATGCCCGCGCCGTGCCGTCCTCGGTGCGGATACCATGCGCCACGTCCGCCGCGTACCGCGCCGTGTCTCCTGCGGACAGCACAACGGTATTCTCGCCGGATTGCACCGAAAGATGCCCCTCGATCACCGTCAGATGCTCGCGCGCGCCGCGCCGGTGCGGGTCGCTGACCAGCGCGCCACCGGGGCCGAGAACAAGCTCGTAGACCTCGTGTCGCCCGGCCTCTTCCGGCGGCGACAGGATGCGCAGGCGGCAGGCGATGCCGCGGTTGTCGATGGTTGGCACTTCGGCACCGCGCAGCACCTCGATCTGCGAGGCCCCCGCCGCACCGTCCAGCAGCCCTGCGAAATCAACCTGCAGCGCGCGGGTGAGGTTCCAGAGCGTGGCGATGGTGGGCGAGGACGATCCGCGCTCGATCTGGCTCACCATCGACCGCGACACACCCGACAGCTTGGCCACCGCGTCCAGCGACAGCCCCTGCGCGCGCCGCGCTTCCTTGAGCCGCGCGGGCAAGCGTTGCAGGATATCGTCGGCATCGTCCGTCATATGGGATGTGATGCCCGCCCACCCGCATCCTGTCAATGCGCCGCGGGCGGGACGCGGCGAAGAAAGCCCGCCAGGGCTTGAAGAGCCGCACCCTGACGGCACGTCGCGGCTGACAACTCGCTTGCCCGCGCGCATAGTCCAGCCAGACCAGAGAGGAGACCCCCATGTCCGACGATATCGTCATCCTGAGCGCCGCGCGCACCGCCATCGGCACTTTCGGCGGCCGTCTCGCCGGCACCCCGCCCATCGCGCTGGGCGCCGTTGTCGCCAAAGCCGCGCTGGAGCGCGCGGGCGTCGAGGGAGGCCAGATCGGCCACGTGGTCTTCGGCCACGTCATCAACACAGAACCGCGCGACATGTACCTGAGCCGGGTCGCCGCGATGGAGGCGGGCATTCCCGACACCACCGCCGCGATGAACGTCAACCGGCTCTGCGGGTCCGGCGCGCAGGCCATCGTCTCGGCGGTGCAATCCCTGATGCTGGGCGACGCCGATTTCGCGCTGGCGGGCGGCGCCGAGAACATGTCGCGCTCGCCCTTCATCATCCCGGACCAGCGCTGGGGCGCCAAGATGGGCGACATCCGCACGCTCGACATGATGCTGGGCGCGCTCAACTGCCCCTTCGGTACCGGCCACATGGGCGTCACGGCCGAGAATGTCTCGGGCGAGCATGACATCAGCCGCGAAGCGCAGGACGCCTTTGCCATGGAAAGCCAGGAGCGCGCGGCAAAAGCCATCGGCGATGGCCGGTTCGCACAGCAGATCGTGCCGGTCGAGGTAAAGGTCAAGCGCGACACCGTGGCCTTCGACACCGACGAACATCCCAAGCAGACCAGCCTCGAAAAACTCGCCGCGCTGAAACCGGTCTTCAAGAAGGACGGCACGGTCACCGCGGGCAACGCCAGCGGCATCAACGACGGCGCCGCGGCCTTGGTCTTTGCCCGGGCGTCGGCCGCCGAATCCGCCGGTCTGAAACCCCGCGCCCGCGTGCTGGGCTATGCCCATGCCGGGGTCCGGCCCGAGGTCATGGGCATCGGGCCAGTTCCGGCGGTGCGCAAACTGATGGAAAAGACCGGGCTGAGCGCCGGAGATTTCGACGTGATCGAAAGCAACGAGGCCTTTGCCGCGCAGGCGCTGGCGGTCAACAAGGAGCTGGGGCTGGACGCGGCCAAGGTGAACCCCAACGGCGGCGCCATCGCCCTGGGTCACCCGGTCGGCGCCACTGGCGCGATCCTCACGGTCAAGGCGCTCTACGAACTGGAGCGCACTGGCGGAACACGTGCGCTGATCACCATGTGCATCGGCGGCGGCCAGGGCATCGCGCTGGCCATCGAAAGGGTCTGACCCGGCACCGCCGAAAAGTGGGGGGCCAGCCCCCCACACCCCCCGAGGTATTTGAAAACCGAAGAAGACCATTCGCCTTTCTCCGGTTGAAAAAATACCTCCGCCGGAGGCATCCAAGTTCTTTTGGCGCAGCGCTGGGGTCTGGCCCTGCCGGCTGCGCTGGGGTATGGGGCGGCAACTGTACCCGAGAGGCCCGGCATGGATCATTTCCTCTACCGCGACGGCGCGCTTTACGCCGAGGACGTGGCGATTGCCGATATCGCCGCCGCGGTTGGCACGCCATTCTACGTCTATTCCACCGCCACACTCGAACGCCACTTCCGGCTTTTCGACGAGGCGTTGGCGGGCATGGAGCACCTCGTGTGCTACGCCATGAAAGCCGCCAGCAACCAGGCCATCCTGAAAACCCTCGCGGCACTCGGTGCCGGCATGGACGTGGTGTCGGGCGGCGAATATGCCCGTGCCCGCGCCGCAGGCGTTCCCGGCGACCACATCGTCTTTTCCGGCGTCGGCAAGACCCGGGCCGAGATCGTTCAGGCGCTGACAGGCGGCATCCGCCAGTTCAACCTGGAAAGCGAACCCGAGATGCGGCTGCTGAGCGAGATCGCCGACGCCATGGGCCAGGTCGCGCTGGTGACGATCCGGGTCAACCCGGATGTCGACGCCAAGACCCACGCCAAGATTTCGACCGGGAAGTCGGAGAACAAGTTCGGTATCCCGATCAGCCGCGCCCGCGCCGTCTATGCCGAGGCCGCGGCGCTGCCGGGGATCGAGGTGATCGGCATCGATGTGCACATCGGCAGCCAGCTCACCGACCTCGCGCCGTTCGAGGCGGCCTTCCTGAAGGTTGCGGAGCTGACCGAGACGCTGCGCGCCGACGGCCACGACATCCGGCGGCTGGACCTGGGCGGAGGCCTTGGCATTCCCTACACCCGTTCGAACGAGGCCCCGCCCCTGCCCACCGATTTCGGCGCGCTCATCAAGCGCACGGTCGGACACCTGGGCTGCGAGATCGAGATCGAACCGGGACGGCTGATCGTCGGCAACGCAGGGCTTCTGGTGAGCGAGGCGATCTACGTCAAGGAAGGCGAGGACCGGCAATTCCTGATCCTCGACGCGGCGATGAACGACCTGATCCGGCCCGCAATGTACGACGCCTGGCACGACATCGTGCCGGTCATCGAACCCGCGCCGGGCGCCGAACAGATGGCCTATGACGTGGTCGGGCCCGTCTGCGAATCCGGCGACACCTTTGCCAAGGGCCGCATGCTGCCGCAAATTCAGGCAGGCGATCTGGTCGCCTTCCGTTCGGCGGGCGCCTACGGCGCGGTGATGTCCTCGGAATACAACACCCGGCCGCTGATTCCGGAAGTTTTGGTGAAAGCCGATCACTTTGCGGTCATCCGGGCGCGCCCGACCTTTGACGAAATCATATCCCGCGATACCATTCCTGCGTGGTTGTAGGGCATCCTTCCTGCGACCGAACCCGCAGGAGCGTCCATGGCATCGCAACCGCCGCTGCCCAAGCCCATCCTTTCCACCCTGCGCTGGCCGCTGCGTCTGACCCGGCTCGGCATGCTGGCCGAACGCGTCGTGCGCGCCTTCTGGCCGCTGTGGTCGGTGCTCATCGTGGTGCTGGCAGCGCTGATGCTGGGCCTGCAGGACATGGTCCGCACCGAGGTCGTCTGGGCCGCAGGTGCCGTGACGCTGATCGCTGCCCTTGTCTCTCTCGCTTGGGGCGTGCGGCGATTCCGCCTGCCCGCGCATCAGGAGGCGTTGGACCGGCTCGATGCGACCATGGCCGGGCGGCCGATCCAGACCGTGCGCGACACGCAGGCCATCGGCGGCAGCGATGCCGCATCGCTGGCAGTGTGGCAGGCGCACCAGGCGCGGATGCGCGCCCGGCTGGCCGAGGCGCGCGCGGTGGAACCGGACCTGCGCGTCGCCCGCAACGATCCCTTCGCCCTGCGCTACGTGGCCCTGACAGCGCTTTGTGCGGCGCTGCTGTTCGGGTCGGTGCTGCGGGTGCAATCGGTGACCGGCATGGGCCCCGGCAACAGCGGGCTCGCCTCCGGCCCGACCTGGGAAGGCTGGATGGAGCCGCCCGCCTACACCCGCCTGCCCTCGGTCTACCTCAACGACATTTCCGCCGCTGAACTGACCGCCCCCGAAGGCGCCCGCATCACGCTGCGGCTGTATGGTGAGGCCGGGGCGCTGACGGTCGCCGAATCGGTGTCCGGCGTCCCCCTGCCGAACGAAGAGGCCGCGGCCGAGACCGCGCAGGATTTCACTGTCGTGCAATCCGGCCAGGTGGCGATCGAAGGCGACGGCGGCCGCGTCTGGGATGTGGTGATGGCCCCCGACGCCGCGCCCACCGTGGCCCGCGACGGCGATTTCGAAGTGACCTACGACGGCGAAGCCTCGCTGCCCTTCGTCGCCAGCGACGATTATGCCGTGACTGCCGGTGTCGCCCGGATCGAGCTGGCAGTGGAGGATGTCACCCGCCGCTACGGCCTGGCGCGCGAGCCGGAGCCGCGCAGCACCATCGAGGTGCCGCTGCCGATGCCCATTGCCGGCGACCGGTCCGAGTTCACCGAGGCGATGATCGACAACTTCTCCGAACATCCCTGGGCCAACCTGCCGGTGACGATCTCGCTCGAGGTGACCGATGCTGCGGGCCAGACCGGCACCTCCGAGGACGAGGTTCTGACCCTGCCCGGCCGCCGGTTCTTCGATCCGATGGCGGCGGCGGTGATTGAACAGCGGCAGGCGCTGCTCTGGAACCGCGACAATGCCGGCGACATCAGCCAGATCCTGCGGGCCATTTCCAACCGCCCCGACGACGCGTTCCGGTCTGCGGTGCATTACCTGCGGCTCAAGACCATCCTGCGGCGGCTCGAAGCCTTCGACGACCACGGCATCACCGACGACCAGCAGGCCGAACTGGCCGAGGCGATGTGGGACTTCGCCCTGCTTCTCGAGGAAGGCAACCTAGAAGACGCGCTGCAACGCCTGCAACGGGCGCAGGACCGGCTGTCCGAGGCGATGAAGAACGGCGCTTCCGACCAGGAGATCGCCGAGCTCATGCAGGAGCTGCGCGAGGCCACGGACGACTACATGCGCCAGCTGGCTCAGCAGGCCCAGCGCGACGCCGAACAGAACGGCGAGCAGATGGGCGAGAACCAGCAGGGCATGGAGATGAGCCAGAACGACCTGCAGCGCATGATGGACCGCATCCAGGAACTGATGGAACAGGGCCGCATGGCCGAAGCGCAGCAGGCGCTGAAAGAGCTGCGCGAGATGATGGAGAACATGCAGGTCACTCAGGGCCAGGGCCAGGGGCAGCCCTCTCCGGGTCAGCAGGCGATGGACGATCTGGCCGAGACGCTGCGCGAACAGCAAGAGCTGTCCGATCAGGCCTTCCGCGACATGCAGGAGCAGTTCAACCCCGGCCAGCAGCGCCAGGGCGAACAGCCCGGGCAGCAGCAGGGGCAACAGCAGGGCCAGGGCCAGGGCCAGCAGGGTCAGCGCGGACAGGGCCAGCAAGGCCAGCAGCAGGGTCAGGGCCAAGGCCAGGGGCAAGGCCAGCAACAGGGCCAGGGCCAGCAGTCGCTGGAGGAAAGCCTCGCCGACCGGCAGCGCGCCCTGCGCGACGAGCTGAACCGCCAGCGCGGCAATCTGCCCGGCGCCGGCACCGAGGAAGGCGACGCGGCACGCGAATCGCTCGGCCGGGCCGAAGATGCCATGGAGGGTGCCGAAGAGGCGCTGCGCGGCAACGACCTTGCCGGTGCGATGGACCAGCAGTCCGAAGCGATGGAAGCCCTGCGCGAAGGCATGCGCAACCTGGGCGAGGCGATGGCCCAGCAGCAGGGCGAAAACCCCGGCCAGCAGGGCATGGCCGAAGGCACGGAGCCCGGCGCGCAACGCGATCCGCTGGGGCGCAACGCCGGATCGAACGGCCAGATCGGATCGGACGAAAACATGCTGGGCAGCGAAGACGTCTACCGCCGCGCGCGCGAGTTGCTCGACGAAATCCGCCGCCGCTCGGGCGATGGCGAACGCCCGGATGAAGAGCTGGAATATCTGGAGCGTCTGCTCGAACGGTTCTGATCTCGCGCGCGATGCAATCGCCGGAGCCTCCGGCGGGAGGTTTATGGGCAAGATGAAGCTCGGGCGCAGCGCTCCGACTTCATCTTGGACCGGAAGTTTTACGATGCAAAACTCGCGGGACACCTCCGGGGAGTCCACGCCTTCGCGCGGGCGGGGCGGAGTCCCGGCGACGGTTCAGTCCGGATCGACCTTGCCCCGCAGCGCCTTCACTTCACCGCGCACCTTCTTGGCCTTGAGCCGGCGTTTCTTGGAGCCCAGCGTGGGCCGCGTCGGCACCCGGCGCTTGGGTTTTTCGCAGGCCTTGGCGATCAGTTCCGCCAGCCTGTCCCTTGCGATGTCGCGGTTGCGCGCCTGGCTCCGGGTCTCGTCGACCTGCAGCACCAGGGCGCCGTCCTTGGTCCAGCGGCGCCCGGCCAGCTTGCGCAGCCGGGTCTTGACCGGCGGCGGCAGGTTCGGCGAGCGCTCCGCCTCGAACCGCAGTTCCACCGCGCTCGACACCTTGTTGACGTTCTGACCGCCGGGACCCGAGGCGCGGATGAACTGTTCGGTCAGTTCCCAGTCCTCGATGGCAATCCGATCGTTGATCCGCAGCATGGGCGTTCATCCGTTCAAAAAGGGCCGCCCGATGTCGGACGGCCCTTCGAGAATTAAGGAGGTGGGGCCGGTTAGGCGCTCACCAATTCGGGGGTCGCTTGACCCGCGGGGCTGCCCTAGGGCGCGATCCTCCGAACTGTTCCGACACCTCTCTCCAATGTTTCTCTCGACACTGGATCACCTCCTTTCAGTTTTGTTGAACTCACTGAAAGAGTCGCACGGGATGTTTGAATCGCAAAGCGTTTTTTGATTCAGGCCAAAGATTTTTGCGACAGTGCCCAGGAAACGATCAGCCGGAAGGGGATGAGCGCGATCAGCGCCAGCGCCAGCTTCACGCTCCAGTCCGCGACCGCCAGCGACACCCAGAGCGGCGCCTCTGGGCCTGCGCCCAGCAGCGGCACGATCTCTCCGGCCCAGGCGACGTCGTTGCCCGGTTCGAGGAACGTCAGCGCGCCGGAAAAGGCGATGGTGAAGAACAGCGCCGTGTCCACGCTGCTGCCCACCAGCGTCGAGGCCAGCGGCGCGCGCCACCAGGCGCCCTGCCGCAGCCGGTCGAAGATCGCCACGTCCAGCAACTGCGCGGTCAGGAAAGCGATCCCGGACCCCAGCGCGATGCGCAGGGTCACCGCCGGATAGGTATAGCCGTCGCCCTGCAGCATGATCTGGGTGCCGATCAGCGAACACAGGATGCCGGTGACGAAGCCCGCAAAGACGACGCGGCGGGCGGCCTGCGCGCCGTAGATGCGGTTCATCACGTCGGTGACGAGGAACGCCAGCGGATAGGTGAAGGCGCCCCAGGTCAGCCAATTGCCGAAGAGGAACTGCACGAGGATATTCGAGGCCAGCACGATGGCGGCCATGGCAAGAATGCCGGGAAGGTGGTGACGTGTCATGGTGTATGGACCCGTTTTTCCAAGGTTGCGGGGACTTGGCCCCCACGTCGTGGGGACGGGCGTGCGCATAAACCGTGCTAGGCGGCGGCGCAAGTCACTCCGTCACGCGATACTCGACCAGTTCGCGGCGTTGCAGCGCGTTGTCGTTGTCGTCGGCCACCATGGTCAGGCGCAGGACGCCGCTGCCGTCGCGCCAGACCGACAGGCCTTCGAGATTGCCGCGGGCAAAGAGTGGTGTCTCGAGCAGTGTCACTTCGCCCGACAGGTGCGTTTCGCCCAGGTCGAAACGTCGAACACGGGACCGGAAGGAAAACCCATTGAACGTGCGCTCCAGCAGGTAGAACCGCCCGTCCGGTCCGATGTCGGCACCGACCGGAAGGAACCCGCCGCGTCGGGGAACGCTGAAGGGTTGATCCCAGGTGCCGCCTGCCAGGCGGTAGACCGGAAAGGGCCGGGTCAGCGCACCCGACCGTTCAGGAAGCGTGTAAAGCCGCCCGCGCGCGTCCACCGCCAGAGCTTCGAGGCCGGAATTGGTCTGAAGGCGGTCGAAATCGGGATGCCTCGGCAGATAAGTGGCGGGCCCGCCCGGCTCGGCATAGCGCCAGACCCGGCCGCGTCCCTCGAACGAGACGAAGAGCGTTCCGTCCTCCGCCAGAGCCAGCCCTTCGGCATCGGCGCTGAGGCCATGCACCTCCTTGCCGTCGGGGTTGCGCAGAGGCCACACACGAAGGTCGGACAGACCGAGCATCCCTTCGGCATCGCGTTCCACCCGTGCAGTCACGATCTGGCCACGGTCCCCGATGGCAAAGAGCCGGTTTCCGGTTTCGGTAATCTCGAGCCCCGAAAGGCCGCCCGGCAAGGTAGCGGGCAATTCGATGCGGTCCAGATATCCGACCTGCTGCGCCATGGCAGGCTGCGCGCACTCGGCAACAAGCATCACGGCGGCGAAGCCGAGCAGGACAGAGCGGGCCATGCGCAGAGGTTATTGCGCAGCCAGCACGTCGGCGCATTGCCGCGGCAGATCGGCCAGGGTGATAGGCCGCTTCGGTGCCGGAGGCTTGGCGTTGGGATCGCGCGGTTTCGGCGGCGGCGGGTTCAGGATGTTGTTCACCCAGGCCTGCGCATCGGCGCAGCCGTCTCCCGCTGGCGGCGGTGTCTGGTCGACGCAGCCCGAGGCTCCCGCCGGACAGTTGAGCCGCACGTGGAAATGGTAGTGATGTCCATACCAGGGACGGATCTTGCGCAGGTAGGCCCGGTCGCCGGTCTCGTCGTTGCACATCCGCACCTTGGCGCCGGGAAAAACGAAGATCCGCGCCGTGCGCGGGTCGGATGCGGCGGCCTTGATGATCTCGTGATGCTGCCGCGTCCATTGATCGTTGGTATAGGCACCGTTGGCCCGGCGCAGCGACACCGACGAGATTTCCTCGCGCTGCTGGCGGCTGAGCGTCAGGTTCTGCGCCGGCAGCATCCAGATATCCGCATCCAGGCCGATCTGGTGGCTGGCGTGGCCCGACAGCATCGGCCCGCCGCGCGGCTGGCTGATGTCGCCGATGTAAAGCCCGTTCCAGCCCAGCTGCTGCGCCGCTTTGCGCGACAGGTCCTGGACGAAATCGACGACCTCCGGATGGCCCCAGTTGCGATTGCGCGACAGCCGCATCGCCTGCCAGGTCGGCCCGCTCTCGGGCAGCTCCACGCCGCCCGCGACGCAACCCTTGGCGTAACTGCCGAACGGCGCAGGCGCCTGCTGCGATCCGGAGCGCTTGTATCCGAAGAGCTGCTTGGCCTCCTTGCTCGACAGCACCCCGGCGCTGTCGCCGACGGTGGGCAGGGGGGCGGCGGGGCCGGTGCGCTCGGGCGCGTCGTTGCCGCCGCCGCAGGCGGTCAGGGCGACAAGCAGGCCGGCCAGGATCAGGGGGTATCTCATGCTGCTCGATCTCCGTCGGGTTTCACCCAGACTAGCAGAAAAAGCCCGATCACGAAAAGCCCGATCAGGGGGGCCACGCCGATTTGCTGCGATCCGCTGACCCAGGTGGCAAAGCCGATCAGCGTCGGCGCCAGGAACGACGTGGCCTTGCCCGCCAGCGCATAAAGCCCGAACGCTTCGGTCATGCGCGCGGGGTCCGCCTGGCGCACCATCATCGTGCGGCTCGCGGATTGCAGCGCCCCGCCCGCCGCTCCGATGGTGGCGCCGAAGACGTAGAAGGCGATGTCGGGCGCGGGCGAACCTTCCGGCACCGCGACGCCGAAGACCGAGGTCGGGCTGACAAGCACGATGCCCACCGCCACAAGCGTCAGCAGCAGGATACAGGCGGTGATCACCGGCTTGGGACCGAAGGAGCTGTCGGCGCGGCCACCGATGACGGCAAAAATCGCGCCGGCGATGATCGCGCTGATGCCGAAGATGCCCACGTCGACCACCGACCAGCCCAGAACCCCCGCCGCGTAGATGCCGCCGAAGGCATACATGCCGTTCAGCCCGTCGCGGTAGAACATCGAACTGGCGAGATAGGCGAAAAGCGACGGTGTCCGCGGCAGTCCTTTCAGCGTGCCGCGAAGATCGCGCAGCGCCAAGCCCAGAGCCCCCTGCGGCGCTTTCACGGGCCGCGGATCGCGCACCCAGAGAAAGAACGGGATCATGAAGACCGCGTACCAGAGCGCCGTCAGCGGCCCGACGAACCGCGTCCCCTCGAGCTGCGCCGGATCGAGGCCCAGGATCGGCGGGAGACCGATCATCGTGCGCCCGCTGTCGCCGCTTTCGGCAAAGAGCGTCAGCATGATCACCAGCGTCACCAGCCCGCCGACATAGCCGAAGGCCCAGCCGTTGCCCGACAGCTTGCCGATCTGGTCGCGCGGGCCGAGGTCGGGCAGCATGGCATTGGTGAAGATCGTCGCGAACTCCATGCCGATGAGGCCCAGCGCGAAGAAGAACAGCGTCCGGTAGAGGTCGAAATCATTGGGCTCCGCGAACCAGAGCATCCCAGACCCGATCACGTAGAGCGCCGAGAACCCCCAGATCCAGCGCAGCCGGTTGCCGCCGGTATCCGCGAGCGCTCCCAGAACCGGCGCCAGCACCGCGATGACGACGCCCGCCGCCCCGATGCCAAAGCCCCAGGCGGTCTGCGCCGCCGATCCGTCGCCCAGCACCTGGGTCACGTAGGGCCCGAAAATGAAGGTCAGCAAAAGCGTGTTGTAGGGCTGGCTCGCCCAGTCGAAAAAGAACCAGCCCCAGATGCGCTTGCGCTGTGAAGGTTGTGCCATATCGCCCCCCGTTTGCCGCGATATGACCCGCCCGCGCGCCACGGCGCAAGAGCGCGCTGCCGCCCGGACCTTCATCTTGCCAATAAACCTCCGGGGGTCCGGGGGCTGGCCCCCGGTTTTCCCGGCGTCCGGGGGCTAGCCAACGGTTGGGCAAGCGTTCTGGGGTAGGCCGCGGTCAGACCTGCGCTCGATCCCTGGCCTCAGTCCTGCATCGGCGGCCAGGGCCGGGCGTCCTCGGCGTCGATCCAGGCCCGCACCCAGGTCGGAACCTCGGGCGCCTCGCCCTCGACACCGATCGCCGCCCGCACCCGGTCCGTCCCGACGATGCCGTTCCGGTCGGTGACCGCCGCGCGATACAGCGCGTGGCTGGCACAGTCGCCGGTCCGTTTCCACATGCTCTGCTCAATATACATGAACCGCGCATCCCAGCACAGCAGGCGCGAGCGCATCTCGATCCGCTCCATCCCGTGCACCCGCCGGCGGTAGCGCACTGACGCCCCGGCGATGGCCAGCCCCCAGCGCTCGCGCTTCATCGCCGCGATCAGCCCGGCCCGCCGTGCCATCGGGATGCGCCCCAGATCATACAGCGTCAGCGTCCGGCCGTTGTTGAGCTCGTTCCAGAAATCGAGATCCCAGGGCCAGCAGATGTGCTGCGACACATGGGTCTCGAACGGCTCCAGAGGCGGCGCGTTGCGGGTGATCCAGAGATCCTTGGCCAGGCGCAGGAAGGGATACATGGGCAGGCTCCTTTCAGACCCCGGAGTCCGCCACCGGCCGCGCCGCGTCAACCGCGACCTCGCGGCACTCTTGCCCTTTGGTCAGGCGGCGCTTAGGTCTGGGGCGGTTCAACGCAAGAGGCCCGGCCAGATGCAATCGCTTTTCCAGATCCTGATGCTGCTGCTCGACGTGGTGTGGTTCTTCATCATCGCCCACGTGATCATGTCGTGGCTGATCAATTTCCAGGTGCTGAACCTGCGTCAGCCGCTGGTGGCACAGATCTGGGACGGGCTGAACCGCCTGCTGGAGCCGATCTATTCCCGCATCCGCCGCATCCTGCCGGCCATGGGCGGCATCGACCTCGCGCCGCTGGTGGCCCTGATCGGCGTCTATGCGCTGCGCATCATCCTTGCGAACAACGCCGGATATTTCTACAGCTACTAATGCAGGAGGGGGCTCTGCCCCCGTCGCGGCTCGCCGCGACTCCCCCGGAGGTTTATTGGCAAGATGAAGCCGTGGCGGGCGTCCCTGTCTTGTTAACCGATTCTTAGTATGCGACTGTCGCAATAAGAGCAGATATAGACAAAACCGACAGGTTGCCCGATGCCCCGCGATCTTTCCGGCGCCGACACGCTGCTGCGTGACGTCTTTGGATTCGATGCCTTCCGTCCCGGCCAAGGCGAAATCGTCGAGGCCGTGGCGCAGGGCGAAAACGTGCTGGCGATCATGCCCACGGGCGGCGGCAAATCCCTGTGTTTCCAGTTGCCCGCGTTGATGCGTCCCGGCGTGACCGTGGTGATTTCGCCGCTCATTGCCCTGATGCGCGACCAGGTGCGCGGGCTGCGCGAAGCGGGCGTCGCCGCGGGCGCCCTGACCTCGGGCAACACAGAAGAGGAAACCGACGCGGTCTGGGACCAGTTGCACGCCGGTACGCTGAAACTGCTCTATCTCGCGCCCGAACGGCTGGCGAACGCCGGCACGCAGCGGATGCTCTCGCAGGCGGGCGTGTCGCTCATCGCCGTCGACGAGGCGCATTGCGTCAGCCAATGGGGCCACGATTTTCGCCCCGACTACCTGCGCATCGGCGAATTGCGCCGGGCGCTCGACGCGCCGCTCGCCGCCTTCACCGCAACCGCCGATGCGGAAACGCAAGGCGAGATCGTCACCCGGCTCTTCGATGGCACGCCGCCGCAGACCTTCCTGCGCGGCTTCGACCGGCCGAACATCCACTTGGCCTTTGCCTCCAAGAACAACCCCCGCAACCAGATCCTGAGTTTCGCCGCGGCGCGCAAGGGCCAGTCGGGCATCGTCTACTGCGGCACCCGGGCCAAGACCGAAACCCTGGCCCGCGCTCTGACCGAGGCGGGCCACCTCGCCTGCGCTTACCACGGCGGGATGGAGGCCGACGCGCGGCGCCATGTCGAGGAGCGGTTCGCCACCGAGGACGGGCTGATCGTCGTGGCCACGGTGGCCTTCGGGATGGGTGTCGACAAACCCGACATCCGCTGGGTCGCCCACGCCGACCTGCCGAAAAGCATCGAAAGTTACTATCAGGAGATCGGCCGCGCCGGCCGCGACGGAGCTCCGGCCGAGACGCTCACGCTCTACGGCGCCGACGACATCCGCCTGCGCCGCGCGCAGATCGACGAAGGTCTGGCCCCGGCAGAGCGTCAGGCCGCCGATCATGGCCGCCTGAATGCGCTGCTCGGTCTGGCCGAGGCCCTGGGCTGCCGGCGTCAACAGCTGCTGCGTTATTTCGGCGAAAGCCATGACCCCTGCGGCAACTGCGACCTCTGCGACAGCCCGCCCGAATCCTTCGACGGCACCGAGGCGGTGCGCAAGGCCCTGTCGGCAGCCTTGCGCACCGGCGAAAGCTTCGGCGCCGGGCACCTGATCGACATCCTGACCGGCAACGAGACGGACAAGATCCGCCAGCGCGGACACGACGGCCTGCCGACCTTCGGCGTCGGCCGCGACCTCAGCCGCCTGCAGTGGCAATCGGTGTTCCGGCAGATGATGGGCCGCGACCTGATGCGTCCCGACGCCAGCCGCCACGGCGCGCTGGTGATGACCGAATCCGCCCGCCCGCTCCTGCGCGGCGAAGAGACGATCGACCTGCGCCGCGACACGATGCAGGCGGCCGAGCGCCGCCCCGCCGTCCGCGCCATGGTCAGCGACGAGGACGCGCCGCTGCTTTCGGCGCTCAAGGCCAGGCGACGCGCCCTGGCCGAGGCCGCGCATGTGCCCGCTTACGTGATCTTTCCGGACAAGACCCTGATCGAAATGGCAGAAACCCGGCCCGACAGCCTTGATGCCATGGCCCGGATCAGCGGTGTCGGCGCCAAGAAGCTCGAACGATACGGCGCCGATTTCCTGTCGGTCATCACCGGCGCGGGCGAAGAGATGCACCCGACCCGGCGCCGTCTTGCCGGCCGCCGCGAAGGCGCGGTCTACGACCGGCTGATGCAGGCCCAGGCCGATCTCGCCCGCGGTGCCGACGGCACCGAGAAGCCGCTGAGCTGCTCTGCCTCCCTGCTGGCCAAGGTGGCCGAGCTGCGCAGCGACGGCTCCGCCCCCTTGGCGCGCCTGCTGGGCGACAGGCGTATGGACCGCTTCGGCGCCGCCTTCCTCGACATCCTCGCCACGCGCGACTGACCTCTCTGTACCCGGTGCGCAAGTCTCGCTCCTTCTTCGGTTTACAATAACCCTCAGAGAGCACGAGAGACTGGTCTCTCGTATCGCCCCTTGGGGCGATACTTATGCGCTGAGGCCCAAGCGCATCGGACGACGTCTCTCGTACCGTCCGGCACGGGCGCCCCCCCGAAGCGGCCAAAAGCCACATCCCGACCGAATCCCATGCCGAACGGCTTTCCCGTTCCGTCCGGCTGGACTAGATAGCCCTCGAACGACGACGACGGGAGCGACGGATGCTGGTGGTGATCTCTCCGGCCAAGCGGCTGGACTGGAGCGAACGGGACATGGCGCAGACCGCGCCGCACTATGCGGAGGACGCCGTCCGGCTTGCCAAAACCGCGCGTAACCTTACGCTGGGCGGGCTCAAGGCGCTGATGGACCTGTCGGACGACCTGGCCAGGCTCAACCGCGACCGGTTCCGCGCCTTCGCCACCGATCCCGGCACCGACGCCACCCGCCCCGCGGCGCTGGCCTTTGCCGGCGACACCTACCAGGGGCTCGAGGCCACATCCTTCGATCCCGAGGACATGGACTGGGCACAGGATCACCTGCGCATCCTGTCGGGGCTTTACGGTCTTCTGCGCCCGCGCGACGCGATCCAGCCCTATCGGCTGGAGATGGGCAGCCGCCTCAAGACCCGCCGTGGCACGTCGCTTTACGATTACTGGGGCGACACGCTGGCGAAGGGCTTGCGCGCGCAGGCCGAGGCGCTGGGGACGAATGTGCTGGTCAACTGCGCCAGTCAGGAATATTTCGGCGCGGTGCCGCAAGGGAAACTGGGCCTCAGGATCGTCACGCCGCAGTTCATGGAAGACAAGACCGGCGTGCCGAAGATCGTCAGTTTCTATGCAAAGCGCGCGCGTGGCGCGATGGCGCGGTTCATCGTGCAGAACCGCCTGACCGACCCCGACTCCTTGCGGGACTTCGACACCGGCGGCTATGCCTACCGCGCCGATCTGAGCAGCCCGGACCAGCCGGTCTTTGTGCGGCCGGCAGAAGCCTGAGCCGGCGCATCACGCCCGCGCCGCCGTCGCTGTGAGGGTGCCGTATTTCGCGATCATCGCGACAAGATCGGCCTTGCGCAGCGGTTTCGTGAGGTAGTCGTCCAATCCCGCCGCAAGGATCGCCGCGCGGTCGCCGTCCATCGCATGGGCGGTCACCGCCACGATCGGCACATGCGGCCCCGCGCCTTCCAGCCCGCGGATTTCGCGGGTCGCCTGTTTGCCGTCCATGCCGGGCATGGAAATGTCCATGAAGACAAGGTGGGGCCGCGCCTCCTGAAAGGCCGCGACCGCCTCGAACCCATCGTTGGCGATGCGCAGGTCGAGGTCGAGCGCCTTGACCATCTTGCGGAAGACCATCTGATTGGTCTTGTTGTCTTCGGCCAGCAAGACCCGCAGCGACCCGCCCGGATGAGCCTTTGCGGGCGCTGCCTGGGGCGGCGCCGCAGCCCCGGTGTTCAACGCGGCAAGCGCGGTGAACAGCGTCCGGCGCTGCACCGGCTTTTGCAGGACCGCCTGCACCGCGGTGCGCGCCGGATCGCCGTTGAGGGCGGCGGGTGAGCCGCTCATCACGAGGATCGGACAGGCACGGCCCTGATGTCGCAGCTTTGCGGCCAGAGTCAGGCCGTCGGTATCGGGCAGATCCTGTTCGATCACCACGAGGTCGGCAGGATCGGTCATGGCATCCAGCGCGTCGCCCCCGGTCTGACAGAAATCGACCCGAAGCCCGAGAAATTCGAGCTGACGGGCCAGGATGCTGCGATTGGGGCCAAGATCATCGACCACCAGCGCGCGGCGCATCTGGGCAGGCAGGGCGATACCCGGCACCTCGACGGGTTCGTCCACCGGCAAGGTCACGCGGAATCCGAAGCACGACCCGCGGCCAAGCTCCGACTCGACCCAGATCTCGCCGTCCATGAGGGTGACCAGCCGGCGGGTGATCGCCAGGCCCAGGCCGGTGCCTTCGAACTGGCGGTTGCGGTCGTCCTCGACCTGGTTGAATTCGCCGAAGACGTGCTCGATCTTGTCGTGTGGAATGCCGATGCCGGTGTCCTCCACGGTGAGGGTCAGGGCGATCCGGCCGTCGTCCTGCGGCACGCCCAGAAGCCGCACCAGCACATGGCCCTGAACGGTGAATTTCACCGCGTTGCCCAGAAGGTTGGTCAGCACCTGCCGCAGCCGCCCCGGATCGCCGATGAACCGCGTCGGCAGGAACATGTCGTAATCCACCAGCAGCGCCAGGCCCTTGTCGCGCGCGATCGGCTGCAGCAGCATCATCACCTCGTGCACGGCCTTTTCCAGATCGAACGGCTCGGGGTGCAGGATCAGCTTGTCGGCATCGATCTTGGAATAATCCAGCACGTCGTTGATGATCACCAGAAGCGACTCGCCGGAATTGCGGATCGTTTCGGCATAGAGCCGTTGTTCCTCGCTCAGATCGGCCTCGAGCAGCAGGTCGGCCATACCGACGACGCCGTTCATGGGCGTGCGGATCTCGTGGCTCATGTTGGCGAGGAAGGTCGATTTCGCCCGGTTGGCCGCCTCGGCGCGTTCGCGCGCCGCCTTGAGGTCGGCCTCGGTCGCCTTGAGCGAGGAGATGTCGATGCGCAGCCCGACCCGCCCGCCGTCCGAGGTTTGCTTTTCGAAGACCCGGATCCATCGGCCGTCGGGCAGGCGCTGTTCCAGCTCGGTCATCGGGCGGCGATGATGGGCCAGCCGTTCCTCGAGCCAGTCCTCCTCGCGACCGATGGCATCGAGGTACTGCCCCCTGGCCAGACCGGCGCGCAGGATCTCTTCGAAGGTGGCGCCCGGGACGATGGCATCGGCGCTTTGCGCGTAAAGTCGGCGGCAGGGCTCGTTGCAGACCAGCAGCCGGTCCTCGGCATCATAGAGTACGAAACCGTCGGGGATTTCATGCATCGCCGACCACATCCGCATGAGATCGGTCATGTCGACGGCAAGGCTCACGATGCCGCCGTCCGGGGTGCGGCGGTCCTGAATCTTGATGAATTGCCCGGTCCAGAGGCGGATGGTCTCGGGGGGGATCGGGGTTTCGTCCCAGCGCGACAGCATGCGCAGTTTCCATGTCTCCGGCGCCTCGCCCTGCAGGTCGACGATGCCTTCTTCGACCATCATGTCGACCACATGGGCAAAGCTCGCGCCGGGGCGGATCGTGTCGAGCCCGTCGAAGATGCGCAGGTAGGACGGGTTGGCCAGTTCCAGCAGCCGGTCGGCATTGAACATGGCAAAGCCGTCGCGCACCGTTTCAAGCGCTTTCCAGAGCTGGCTTTCGACCACGACGATCTTTTGCTGCGCCACGCCGAGCGCGGATTTCACCCGCTGGTTCTCGGTCCGGACGGTGGCGACTTCGGCCCTGGTTTCGACGATCTCGTGGCCCAGCTGCTTGGCATGCAGGCCCAGCTTGCGGTTCGCAGCAAAAAGCTCTGCCTGCTTGAGTTCGAGCAGGCGCTCCGCCGCCAGCCGCGCGCGCCGTTCCTCTGCCAGCTTCTTGGCGATGTCCATGCCGCCCTCCGTCCCGCCGGGAACCGTCTTGGCGGATGGTGGTGAATATCCGTTTAACCGCCGCGCTTTGGATGGGGTGGGGGAATCGTTGCCAGTGCGGCACCCGGCATGCCACGATAAGATATTTCCGCATCGGGAGAATTGTCATGCGCCCCATCCTGTCCGCCCTCGCCTTTCTGCTGTTGCTGGCCGGTCCGGCGCTGGCGCAGGACGCGGGTCGGGACCCGGTGCCTGACCGCCGGCTGGTGGTCACCCGCGACGTGGATTTCTACGGCGCCGACCTTCAGGCGCTGTTCGACACGACGCTCGAGGCGTGTCAGGCCGCCTGCCTCAACAACTCCGCCTGCCGGGCCTTCACCTTCAACAGCCGGTCCAATGCCTGTTTCCCGAAAAGCACGATCAGCGACCGGCAGCCATACGAGGGCGCGATCTCGGCGCAGGTGCTGCCCACCGATCCCGACACGCTGAGCCTTGCGCCCGCCCGCGCCGCCGACCTGGGCTTTCTCGAACGCGGCGACCTGGTCGCGGCACGGAACGAGGCCGAAGCGCTCGCGGTGCGCCACGGCGGCGGGCAATGGACCGTGGATCAGCTGACCCAGACCGCGCGCGAGCAGGAAGCCGCGGGCAACCTGCGCAGCGCCGTGCACTGGACCGGGGCGGCGTTGGCGCAGACCGATGCAGCGGCGGGCTGGCTCGATTACGCGCGGCTGTCGGAGCGCTTTGCCGCCACGCTGAACGGCTCCGAGGCCCGGAATTTCCGCGACCGCGCGCGGCTTGCCGCGGTCAACGCCTACCTGCGCGCCGGTCCCGCGCCGCTGCGGGCCGAGGCATTGCTGACGCTGGCCCGCGCGCTTGAAGACGACAACCGCGGGTCCGAGACGATCCCGGCGCTGCGGCTGGCCGAGGATCTGGCGCCGCGGCCCGAGATCACCGCTTTGCTCGACGAGGCCATCGGCAAATACGGCTTCCGCATCGTCGAGCACACGGTGGAATCGGACCTCGCCAGCCCGCGCATCTGCGCCGAGTTCTCGGAACCGCTGGTTCGGGCCGGTCTCGATTACACACCTTTCGTCGGCCTGCCCGATCCGCGCCTCGCCGTGCAGGCCGAGGACCGCCGCGTCTGTGTCGAGGGCGTGACCCACGGCAGCCGCTACCGCATCACCTTCCGCGCCGGTCTGCCCGCCGCCAGCGGCGAAGAGACGGTGAAGGACGTGAGCCTCGACCTCTACGTCCGCGACCGTCAACCCGACCTTCGGTTCCCCGGCCGCGCCTACGTGCTGCCGCGCAGCGCCGATGCGGGCATCCCGATCGAGACGGTGAACCTCTCCGAAGTCGATCTGACCCTGCGTCGGGTCAGCGACCGCAACCTGCTGCGCACCATGCAGGACGATTACTTCGGACGGCCCCTGTCGCAATACCAGCGGCAGCGCTTCGACGACCAGATCGCCGAGGAGATCTGGACCGGCAAAAGCACGGTCGAGAACCGGCTGAACGCCGACGTGCTGACCCGCCTGCCGATGGGCGATGTGCTGGGCGACCTGCCCGCCGGGGTTTACACTTTGTCCGCGGCGGTGCCGGGGGTCGATGTCTACGACGACCCGGGCGCGACGCAATGGTTCATCCTGTCGGACATCGGCCTGACCACGCTCGCAGGCACCGACGGGCTCACGGTCTTTGCCCGCGGTCTGAGCGACGCCTCGGCGCTCGAGGGGCTGGAGGTCACGCTGCTCTCCGCATCGAACCGGGTGCTCGACACGGCGCAGACCGACGCGGAGGGCGTCGCGCGCTTCGGCGCGGGTCTGATGCGGGGCACCGGCGGGGCGGCCCCGGCGCTGGTCATGGCGACGCGAGGCGATGACGACATGGCCTTCCTGTCGCTCACCGATCCGGCCTTCGACCTGTCGGACCGGGGCGTCGAGGGGCGCGCACCCGCCGGCGCCATTGACGCCTTCCTCGCCACCGACCGCGGCGCCTATCGCGCCGGAGAGGTGATCCATGCCACCGCGCTGATGCGCGATGCGCAGGCCGCCGCCTTGCCGGACCTGCCGGTGACGGCGGTGCTGACCCGGCCCGACGGGGTGGAACATGCGCGCCTCGTGTCGACCGAGGATCGCGCCGGCGGTCATGTCTTCGACCTGCCGCTGGCGCCTTCGGTGCCGCGCGGCACCTGGCGGCTGGCGCTTTTCGCCGACCCCGAGGCCCCGCCGCTCGCCGACCGCACCCTGCTGGTCGAGGATTTCGTGCCCGAGAAGATCGACTTCGACCTGACCCTGCCCGAGGGGCCGATCCGGGTCTCCGATCCGGCGACGCTCGAGGTCTCGGCGCGCTATCTCTTCGGAGCGCCGGGCGCCGACCTGCCCATCGAGGGCGAGGTGTCTCTGGCCCCGCAGCGCAGCCTCGACGCCTATCCCGGCTACCTCTTCGGCCGCTTCGACGCCGAGACGGGACGCACCGCCCGCAGCCTGCCCGGCGATCTGCGCACCGACGCCGGGGGCAGTGCCAGCATCGCGCTGACGCTGCCGGAGCCGGAAACCGACGGCACCCCGTTCGAGATGACAGCGGCCCTGCGCCTGTCCGAAGGATCAGGCCGCCCGGTCGAACGCCGCATCACCCGCCCCGTTGCCCCTGCCGCTCCGATGATCGGCATCAGGCCGCTTTTCGACGGGGTGGTGGCCGAGAACACCCGCGCCGGGTTCGAACTGCGCGCGGTGAGCCCGGAGCTTGAACCGGCCGAGATGGAGGTCCGCTGGACGCTCAACCGGATCACCACGCGCTACCAGTGGTACGAGCTTTACGGCAACTGGGACTGGGAACCGGTCACCACCCGCAGCAGCGTCGCGACCGGCGACGCGACACTGGGCGTGGACCCGGTGACGGTCGAGGCGCCGCTGGAATGGGGCCGGTACGAGCTGGTCGTGGAACGCAGCGACGGTGCCTATGTCGCGTCGTCGGTCGAGCTCTACGCGGGCTGGTACGCGCCCGCCGACACTTCCGCCACGCCCGACACGCTGGAGCTGTCGCTCGATGCCGAAGCCTATCGCCCCGGCGACACCGCAGAGCTGCGCATCGTGCCGCGCTACGCGGGCACGGCGCTGGTGACGGTGCTGGCCGACCGGGTGATCGCCATGCAGGCGGTCGAGGTCGGCGAAGGCGAGACGGTGATCCCGCTCGAGGTGACGGACGACTGGGGCGCGGGCGCTTACGTCACCGCGCAGGTGATCCGCCCGATGGACGTGGCGGCGGGCCAGAACCCGGCACGGAGCCTTGGCCTTGCCCATGCCAGCATCGACCCCGGTGACAAGCAACTGTCGGTCAGCCTCGACGCGCCGGCGGAATCGCAGCCGCGCGGACCGCTGGAGGCCACGCTGCGAGTGGGCGGCGCGGCAGAGGGCGACACCGCCTATGCCACCGTCGCCGCGGTTGACCTGGGCATCCTCAACCTCACCGGGTTCGACAGCCCCGATCCGTCTGCGCATTACTTCGGGCAACGGCGGCTGGGGGTTGAGATCCGCGATGTCTATGGCCGCCTCATCGACGGCATGAACGGCGCCATGGGGCAGGTTCGGTCGGGCGGCGATGCGCTGTCGGACATGCGCCTGCAATCCCCGCCGCCGACCGAAGAGCTGGTGGCGCTGTTCTCGGGACCGATCACTGTCGGGCCGGATGGCACCGCCGCGCTGTCTTTTGACATCCCGGAGTTCAACGGCACCGTGCGGCTGATGGCCGTGGCCTGGACGGCAAACGGCGTCGGGCAGGCCGAAGCGGATGTGCTGGTGCGCGACCCGGTGGTGGTGAACGCCGCCCTGCCGCGGTTCCTTGCCCCCGGCGACAGCACCCGTCTGCAGCTGGACATCGTGCATGCCTCGGGCCCGGCGGGGCGAATGGGGATCGAGATCGCCTCCGATGCGGGGCTGCAACTTGATACCTCCGCCCTGCCCTCCGAGATCGACCTCGCGACAGGGGCCACGCAGCGGATCACCGTGCCCCTGACCGCCGGTCAGCCCGGCGACCCGACGCTGCGCGTAGCGCTGACGACGCCGGACGGCACACGGTTGGAAAAGACGCTGACGCTGGGCGTTCGGGCCAACGATCCGCCGATCGCCACGACCCGGCGCTTTAGCCTTGCGCCCGGGCAGACCTTCACGCTGGACGGCGAAGTGTTCGACGGGTTGCGGCCTGACACCGCCTCGGCCTTCCTGTCCGCCGGACCGCTGGCGCAGTTCGACGCGCCCGGCCTGATCGCGTCGCTCGACCGCTATCCCTACGGCTGCACCGAACAGGTGACGTCGCAGGCCATGCCGCTTCTGTACCTGTCGTCCGTGACCGAGGCGATGGGGCTGGGCGGCCGGGACCGGATGGACACCCGCATCGACCAGGCGGTGACCCGCATCCTGACGCGGCAGACGGCAGGCGGGGCCTTCGGTCTCTGGCGGGCGGATTCGGGGGATTTCTGGCTCGACGCCTATGTCACCGATTTCCTGGGCCGCGCCCGCGCCGCCGGACATGACGTGCCGCAGCGCGCCTTCGACGCGGCCCTCGACAACCTGCGCAACCGGATTTCCTATGCGCCGGATTTCGATGCCGACAGCAACGGCGGCGGCGCGGACATCGCCTATGCCCTGATGGTGCTGGCGCGCGAAGGTCAGGCGGCGATGGGCGACCTGCGCTACTACGCCGACACCAAGTCCGACAGCTTCGCCACGCCGCTGGCTCTGGCGCAGCTGGGCGCGGCGCTGGCGCAATACGGCGATCAGACCCGCGCCGACGCGATGTTCGCCAAGGCCGCCGCACGGCTCTCTGCCGCGCCGCAGGAGGATGCGCCGGTCTGGCGCGACGACTACGGTACGGCGCTGCGCGACGCGGCGGGGCTGCTGACGCTGGCGGTCGAGAACGGCTCGACCGCCGTGGACCGCGAGGCCCTGGTGACGCGGGTCGCCGCCGCCGGCCGCACCCTGTCCACGCAGGAGCAAAGCTGGGCGCTGCTGGCCGCCCATGCGCTGGTGCAAGACCCGACGGTGTCAGGCCTGACGGTCGACGGCACGCCGGTCACCGGGCCCTTCGTGCGGCGGCTGGAGGGCGATGCGCTGACCGCGCAGGAAATCGCCAACACCGGCACCGGACCCACCGACATCACGCTGACGACCCTCGGCGTGCCCGAGGTTCCGGCCCCGGCGGGCGGATACGGCTATGCCATAGAACGCGCCTATTTCCGCATGGATGGCACGCCGCTGGACAGCCCCGTGGCGCAGGGCGACCGGCTGGTGACGGTGCTGACCGTGCGCCCGGCCGAAGAGACCGGCGCACGGCTGATGATCGACGATCCGCTGCCCGCGGGGTTCGAGATCGACAACCCCAACCTGCTGCGCGGAGGAGATATCGCGGCATTGGACTGGCTCGAAACGGCCGAGGCCGAACATGCCGAATTCCGCGCCGACCGGTTCCTCGCGGCGGTGAACTGGCGCAGCGACCGGCCCTTGCGGCTGGCCTATATCGTCCGGGCCGTGAGCCCCGGCACGTTCCATCATCCCGCCGCCTCGGTCGAGGACATGTACCGCCCGCAATACCGTGCCCGCACCGAGACCGGGCAGGTCAGCATCGCGCCATGACCGCACGCACCGTCGCCACCCTGCACTGGCGCGCCCTCGACCGCTCGGGTGAGGACAGCTGCCGGCTGAGCCAGCTGCCCAGCGGCTGGATGCTGGTGGGCCATGCACGCTTCGGCATCGACGGCGACTGGTCGGCGCTCGATTACGTCGTGCGCTGCGATACCGACTGGCACACCACGAGCGCCGATATCTCCGGCCTGCACGGCGGCGACAAGATCGCGCTGCACGTGCTGCATCTGGGAAACGACTGGACTGTCAACGACGCGCCACAGCCGCAGCTCGCGGGCGCGGTGGACATCGACCTGGGCTTCACCCCCGCCACCAACCTGATGCCGCTGCGGCGCCTGCCCGACATCGGCCGCATGACGGTGCGCGCGGCCTGGCTGCGCAGCCCGGATCAGCCGCTGGAGCCGCTGGACCAGACCTATACCCGCGCCCGCGGCGGCCTTGTGCATTACACCGCCGCGCAGACCGGCTACCAGACCCAGCTCAAGGTGAACGAGCACGGGTTCGTCACGCTCTACCCGGACCTCTGGGAAGCGGATCATGCGCCCTGAACGCTGGCTGCTGGCGCTGGTGCTGCTGCTCTGGTTCGGGGCGCTGGCACGGGACCGTCTGGACCTGTGGATCGCCGACACGGTGCTGCCGCCGCTGGTGCACGACACCTCGGCCGAGGTGCGGGCGCGCGACGGCACGCTGCTGCGCGCCTACACGGTGCCGGGAGATTTCTGGCGCATGGCGGTGTCCGCCGACTGGGTCGATCCGCTGTTCCTGCGGATGCTGCTGGCCTACGAGGACAAGCGGTTCCACCGGCACGGCGGGGTCGATGCCTGGGCGATGCTGCGCGCCGCGGGTCAAGCGATCATGGCCGGCCGCGTGGTGTCCGGCGGGTCGACGCTGACGATGCAGGTGGCGCGGCTGCTCGAGGACGGGCCGACCGGCGACTGGCGCGGCAAGCTGCGGCAGGTGCGTGTGGCGCTGGCGCTGGAGCGGCGGCTGGACAAGACGCAGATCCTGTCGCTCTACCTGCACCTGGCGCCCTACGGCGGCAATATCGAGGGGCTGCGCGCCGCGACGCTGTCGTACTTCGGCAAGGAATCGCTGCGCCTGACCCCGGCCGAGGCGGCGCTGCTGGTGGCCCTGCCGCAGGCGCCCGAGGCCCGCCGCCCGGACCGCTTTCCCGACGCAGCCCATGCAGCCCGCGATCGGGTGCTGGCGCGAATGGCCGACGCCGGCGTGCTGAGCGCGGAGGCGGCTGCGGCAGCCCGGCGCGACCCGTCGCCGGACAGGCGCCTGCCGATGCCGATGCTGGCGCCGCACCTGGCCGACCGGGCCGTGGCAATCGGACCGGGGCGGCATGCCTTGACCGTGGACGCCCGCCTGCAGGCGCGTCTGGAACAGCTGGCGACACGCGCCATGGCGCGCCGCGACCCGCGGCTGTCGCTGGCCATCGTGCTGGCGGATCACGAGACCGGAGACATCCTCGCCTCGGTCGGATCGCCGGGATACGACACCGGCGCCGGGCAGGGCTTCGTCGACATGACCCGGGCGCTGCGCTCGCCCGGCTCGACGCTGAAACCGCTGGTCTACGGGCTGGCCTTCGACCGCGGGCTGGCGCATCCCGAAACGCTGATCTCGGACACGCCCGTGCAGTTTGGCCGCTACGCGCCGCAGAATTTCGACGGCGTGTTCCGCGGCGAGCTGTCGGTGGCGCGGGCGCTGCAACTGTCGCTCAACATTCCCGTGGTGCGGCTGACCGAGGCGCTGGGACCGGCGCATGTGATGGCCGCTTTGCGCCGCAGCGGCGCCACGCCCGCCCTGCCCGGCGGACAGGCCGGGCTAGCGGTGAGCCTTGGCGGGCTGGGCCTCGCGCTCGAAGACCTCGTGCAGGTCTACGCGATGCTGGCGCAGCAGGGCGATGCGCGGCCCCTGCGCTGGCGGATGGACGCCGCCACGGCAAAGGCCGAACGGGTGATGAGCACCCGCGCTGCCTGGTCGGTCGGGCATGTGCTGGCCGGGATCGCGCCGCCGCCCGGTGCCGGCCAACCGGGGCGCGTGGCCTTCAAGACAGGGACGTCCTACGGCCACCGCGACGCGCTGGCCATCGGCTTCGACGGGCGGCACGTGGCCGGCGTCTGGATGGGCCGGCCCGACGGCACGCCCGTGCCGGGCGCCTTCGGCGGCGACCTCGCCGCGCCGCTGCTGTTCGAGGTGCTGGGTCAGGTGCGGCACGAACCGCTGCCGCCGCCGCCTCCTGACGCGCTGCTGGTCGCGAACGCCGAGTTGCCGCTGCCGCTGCGCCGCTTCGGCGCGGGAACCGAACCGAACGTGCCGCCGCTGACCCTCGCCTTCCCCCCCGACGGCGCGCGGATGGCGGGCGGCGACGGCGTGCCGATGCGCCTGCGCGACGGCGCCCCGCCCTACACGGTGCTGGCCAACGGCGCGGTGATCGCCGCCAACCTCCGCCAACCGGCCTTTACCGTGCCGCTGACCGAACCCGGCTTTTCCACCCTTTCGGTGATCGACAGCGCCGGTCGCGCGGCGCGGGTGCAGATCGAACTGCGCTGAAGCCCGCCTGTCGCGGCTTTTGTGTTTCCCCTTGCCCGCGCCCCGTTCTAAGGAGGCGATGTTAACGCCACCATTTCCGCGGAGCCGTCATGGGACCCAATGCCAGGGGCGCGCTGCTGTCGCTTTTGTCCTTTGCCCTCTACGCCACGCACGACCTGATCGTGAAGGGGCTGGGCGCGACCTACAGCCCGTTCCAGATCGTGTTCTTCAGCGTGCTGTTCAGCTTTCCGCTGGTGGTGGTCATGCTGATCCGCGATTCGCAGCCCGGCCACCTGCGCCCGGTGCATCCCTGGTGGACCGCGATCCGCACCGCGGCCGCGGTGATCACCGGCGGTGCCGCCTTCTATGCCTTTTCGAACCTGCCGCTGGCGCAGGTTTACGCGCTGATCTTCGCGGCGCCGCTGATCATCACCATCCTGTCGATCCCGATCTTGGGCGAGCGCGTGCGCCTGCGCCGCTGGATCGCGGTGATCGTCGGCCTTTGCGGCGTGATCGTGGTGCTGCGCCCCGGGGTCACCGCCCTGACGCCCGCGCACCTGGCCGGGCTGGTGGCCGCCGTCGGATCGGCGCTTGCCTCGATCATCGTGCGCAAGATCGGCAACGACGAACGCGCCGAGGTGCTGGTGCTCTACCCGATGCTGACGAATTTTGTTGTGATGGGCGCGCTTACGGCCTTCGTCTACGTTCCGATGCCGCTGGAACACCTTGCGCTCAACGCGACCATGGCGGTGCTGGGCTTTGTCGCCTCGGTCGTCATCATCTACGCCTACAAGGCCGCCGAGGCGGTGATCGTGGCGCCCATGCAGTATTCTCAGATCCTCTGGGCGGTGGTCTTCGGCGCGGCCTTCTTCGACGAATGGCCCGACGGCGTGACGCTCTTCGGTGCGGCGATCATCATTGCCAGCGGCGTCTACATCGTGCTGCGCGAAGGCGGCGGCGGCGCCTCCGAGAACACGCCGGTGCTGCGCAATCGCAGCCGCTACGATACCGCGATCCTGCCGCGGATCAGCACGCTCTTGCAGCTCTTTGCACGTCGAACCGCGCGGCGCGACTGACCCCTTGCCAAACCGCGCGTTACGCACTATCCCGCCCGCACGGTCGGAGTGTAGCGCAGCCTGGTAGCGCACCTGCTTCGGGAGCAGGGGGTCGGAGGTTCGAATCCTCTCACTCCGACCAGTTTCCCTTGATGAATGATCGACGCCTCCGCCCTGTCGGGTCCGGCAATGGACTTCGGATGGCGCTGTGGCCTTGGTCGGCGTGCCAGTCATGTCCTTTGCGCGCGTTGCGGACGCGCCGATTCATGACGCCCTGAGGATCGGCGACGAGCCTTTCGCAACTCTCGCCCGCGCGGAATCAAGGCCGAAGGCCGCCGCGCATCGCCGGGCCGCCCCCCGGCACGGCGATGTGTCTGCCACAATCGCACCGATCCGATCTCTTTCGGATCTGCGGGCATAAAGCTCTGCCACACATACGTTGCATCGCCGCACCGCGGCCCGTCGATGCGCGGCTTGGCAACGTCCGCTTCGTCCGCAACGTTGCTCTGGGGCTGCGCTCGTTTCGGACAAGCCGAGCTTGGAAACTGGGCGCTCTCTTTGCCGTCTCAAGATCGGGCTACGCGACTTCAAGCTGGCGGAAACCGCCCCAAAGAAGTCCCATGGTTCGCTAGTCTCACACTCCGACCCGTCTCCGCACGGCGGTCTTCACGATGCTGTGCAACCGGTTCGCCAACGATCCGTGCGTGTCTATGTTATGAAGCAATCAAACCCGTAACGCCTGCAACACGCGTCCAGAGACGGAGGACCGACATGACATTTGATCACCCCAATCGCCGTACCGTCCTCGCCGGAGCCGGTGCGATGATCCTCACCGCGGCAAACGGCCTGATCGTGCCTGCCCGCGCGCAGGGCGTGGCGCCCACGCCGTCGATGCGCGGCGGGGCCAACAACTACCGTCCCGGCGCACCCATCGTCGAAAGCATCGGCGGCGGCGGGTTCCTGATGACCGGCACCGTGCGCCGCGCCGGTGACGGCGCACCGCTGCCGAACCAGCGCATCCAGATCTGGGCGCATACCACCGAAGGCCACGAGCGCGATCCGCAGAGCCATGGTGCCACTCTGACCGACGCCAATGGTCGGTTCCAGATGGACATGCCGCAGATCGTGCCTGCCTTCGGGCAGGCGCACGGACACCTCGCCTATGACAGCGGCGACTTCCAGACCGTGTTCCTGCGGCCGGTGATGTCCAGCGCGCGCGACACGTCGCTGCATGCCGATTTCGTGCTGCAACCCGCCTGAGCGATGCCGCGCGCCATTTCCGTTCTGATCTGGGGCGCCTTGGTGCTGGCCGTTGCCCTGCCTTTGGGCATCGCTGCCACCAGTCCGCTCCTCGAATGGCGTCAGCCGGTCTATATCGCGGCGGGTCTGGCCGGGGTGATCGGCCTGGCCTGCCTTCTGTTACAGCCGTTGCTCGCAGGCGGACTCTTACCCGGCCTTGGAATGCGGCGCGGCCGGTTTGTGCACCGGTTCATCGGGACCGGTCTTCTGGTGGCGGTTCTCGTGCACGTGGGCGGCCTCTGGATCACCAGCCCGCCGGACGTGGTGGATGCGCTGACCTTCACCTCGGCCACGCCGTTTTCCGCCTGGGGCGTGATCGCCATGTGGGCCACCTTTGCTGCCGCGCTGGTGGCGGCCCTGCGCCCGCGCCTGTCGCCACGACGCTTTCGACTGGGTCACACAGCGCTGGTCGCCGTGGTCGTGGTCACGACCATAGTGCACGCAGTGCTGATCGACGGGACGATGGGCACGGTGTCGAAATGGATGCTTTGCGCGCTGGCGCTTGCCGCCACCGCCAAGGTGCTGTTGGACCTGCGCATCTGGCGCCTGTTCATGCGGCGGCGCGCCTGATCATTGAGCCGCCAACGCCGGGTCAGTTTCGGGCCGGGCCAGGGCCTGCCAGGCGTGGAACTGGGACAAGAACACCTTGCCGTTCAGATGGTCGAGGAAATGTGTCGCGCGCAGGCGATCCATCACCGGCCCCTTGACCTCGGACAGGTGCAGTCCGACGCCCATGTCCGACAGGCGGCTGTTGATCGCCTCTAAACTTTCCAGCGCCGAGAAATCCACGTCGTTCACCGCCGAGAACATCAGCACCACGTTGCGCACGTCGCAGCCGTCGCTGACCCGTGCCTGCAGCAGGTCCTCGAGAAAGCGGGCATTGGCGAAATAAAGGCTCTCGTCCACCCGCAGCGTCACAAGGTCGTCCTGGGTGATGACCTCGTGCCGGTGGATGTTGCGGAAATGCTCGGTCCCCGGAACGCGGCCCACCTCGGCCACATGCGGGCGCGAGGTCTTGAAAAGGTGCAGCAGGATTGACAGGCCAACGCCCGCCGCGACCCCGACCTCGACTCCCGCAAGCAAAGTCAGCGCCATGGTCGCCGCGACGGCGGTGAAATCGGCGCGGCTGTACGCCCAGGTCTTCTGCAGGATGGTGACGTCCACGAGGCTGAGAACCGCGACGATGATCGTCGCCGCGAGCGTGGCGTTGGGCAGGTAATAGACCAGCGGCGTGAGCGCCACCGCCGCGATGGCAAGACCTGCGGCGGTAAAGGCACCTGCGGCGGGTGTTTCGGCGCCGGCGTCGAAATTCACCACCGAGCGGGAAAACCCGCCCGTGACCGGAAAGCCTCCGGTGAAAGCGGCGCCAAGGTTGGCGGCGCCGAGGCCGATCAGCTCCTGATCCGGATCGATACGCTGGCGCTTCTTCGCGGCGAGCGTCTGGGCGACCGAGACGGATTCGACGAATCCGATCACCGAAATCAGGATCGCGGGCAGCAGAAGTTGGGCCAGCAAGTCGGGCGTGAGGCCGGGCAGAGTCAGCGGCGGCAGGCTTTGCGGCACCGCGCCGACGATCCGCACGCCTAGCGCGTCGAGGTCCAGCACCCAGACCGCCAGCGTCGTCAGCACCACCGCCGCTACCGGCCCGGCCTTGGTCGCCACGTCCGCCGCCCTGGCGCCAAGGCCCGCGCGGCGCAGCGCCGGTTTCAGACCCTTGCGCGCCCAATATAGAAACGCCGTGGCGGCCAGCCCGATCAGGGCGGTGATGACGTTGATCTGTCCCAGATGCGACCAGAGACCGTGCAGCATCTCGGGCAGCGTATGGCCCGAGCCATCGACACCGAGGATATGCCTGAGCTGGCTGGTGGCGATCAGGATGCCCGAGGCGGTGATGAAGCCCGCGATCACCGGGTGGCTGAGGAAATTGGCCAGGAAGCCCAGCCGCAACACACCCAGCAGCACCAGGAAGCCGCCCGACAGGAACGCCAGCGTCAGCGCCGCCACCGCGTAGCCCGCCGTGCCCTGTTCCGCGACCTGCCCGATGGCCGAGGCGGTGAGCAGCGACACCACCGCGACCGGCCCAACCGCCAGCGCCCGGCTGGTGCCGAAGATCGCGTAGAGGACGATGGGCGCGATGGAGGCGTAGATGCCCGCCTCGGGCGGCAGCCCGGCCAGCAGCGCGTAGGCCAGCGACTGCGGGATCAGCATGATGGTGACGATGACGGCGGCGATCAGGTCGTTCGACAGCGCCGCGCGGTCATAGCGCACGCCCCAGTCGAGGATCGGCAAGTAGCTGCGCAGGCGCGGAGGCATGACTTTGTCTTTCTATCGACGGGCGCGAAGGTCTCAGAGTCCGTTCAGCGGCACCTTGAGCATCGGGCGGCCGTCCTTGTCGGTCGGCACCGTGCCGGCCCGCATGTTCACCTGCAGCGACGGGATGATGAGCTTGGGCATGGCCAGCTGCGCGTCGCGCTCGGTACGAAAACGGATGAACTCCTCGCGGGTCTTGCCGCCGCCGACGTGGATGTTGTTGGCCTTCTCCTCGGCCACCGAGGTCTCCCACTGGATCTCGCGCCCGCCGGGGCCGTAGTCGTGGCACATGAAAAGCCGCATCTTGTCCGGCAGGCTCAGCACCTTCTGGATCGAATCGTAGAGCTGCCCGGCATCGCCGCCGGGGAAATCGGCGCGGGCCGATCCGCCGTCGGGCATGAAAAGCGTGTCGCCCACAAAGGCCGCGTTGCCCATCACATGCACCATGCAGGCGGGCGTGTGACCGGGGGTGTAAAGCGCCACCGCCGTCATGCCGCCGATTTGGTAGGAGTCGCCATCTTCGAACAGCGCATCGAACTGCGACCCGTCGCGCTGGAATTCGGTGCCTTCGTTGAAGATCTTGCCGAAGGTGTCCTGCACCTCCATGATCTTCGACCCGATGCCGATCTTGCCGCCCAGCCGTTGCTGCAGGTAGGGCGCCGCCGACAGGTGGTCGGCGTGGACATGGGTTTCGATGATCCATTCGAGCGTCAGGCCCCGCTCTTCGATCTCGGCGATCAGCGCGTCGGCGTGGTCGTAGGTGATGCGGCCCGCGGCATAGTCGATGTCCATCACCGAATCGACGATTGCGCAGGCGTCGGAGCCGGGATCCTTGACGATGTAGCTGATCGTGTTGGTCGCCGCGTCGAAATGCGCGGTGACCTCGGGCTGCACGGTCATGTCGATGGGATATGCGGTCATGGGATCCTCCCGAAGGCAAAGCGCGGCGGGCGGCGCAGTCGTCACCTGCGCCACTTCATATTCATTATTTTATATGTGTTTTGCGCCGCCGATGTCAACGGCTGTCGCACCGCGCTATTGCACCGCCTTGATCGCCGGATAGGCGGCGCGGAACGCCGCATAGGCGTCATCGAACGCAGCGCCCATTCCGGGGTCGGGGTCAATGGCATCGCCCAGTGCAGGCCGGGTCATCACCTCGCCCGCATCGGCACCTGTGGCCGCCACCATGCCCAGCCGCGCGGCCCCCAGCGCCGCGCCGAATTCGCCGCCCTCGGGACGCCTCAGCGGCACGTCCAGCACCGTCGCGATCAGCCGCAGCCAATAGGACGAGGCCGACCCGCCGCCGATGGCGATGAGGCCATCGAGCTGTGCCCCGGTCGCCCGCAGCGCCTCGAAACTGTCCCGCAGACCGAAGGCCACGCCTTCCAGAACCGCACGCGTCAGGTCGTCCCGGTCGCTGCCCGCCGCCAGCCCTGTGAACGCGCCGCGGATTTCGGCATCGTTATGTGGCGTGCGTTCGCCCGACAGGTACGGCAGGAACCGCACCGGGCCGGGCGCCTGCAGATCGGTGCCAAGGCCCGATGTCAGGTCGGCGGGTTTGCACCCGGCGATCCGCGCCAGCCAGTTCAGGCTGTCGGTGGCCGAAAGCATCACGCCCATCTGGTACCATTGTCCCGGCACCGCGTGGCAGAAGGTGTGCAGCGCGGTCTCGGGCGCCGGACGGTAGCCGTCCCGCGCGGCCAGCAGCACACCCGAGGTGCCCAGCGAGACAAAGCCGTCGCCCTCGGCCAGCGCGCCGATGCCGCAGGCGGCGGCGGCATTGTCGCCTGCCCCGCCCGCGACGCTCACCGGACCTTTCAGGCCCCACTTGCTGCAAAGCGCCTCGCGCAGACGGCCCGCCTCGGCCGCCCCTTCCACAAGCCTCGGCATCTGGTCGCGGCGCATGTGCCCTGCGTCGAGAAGCCGGTCGGACCAGTCCCGCGCGCCGACGTCGAGCCAGGAGGTCCCGGCGCTATCGGACATGTCCGCGACGTGATCGCCGGTCAGGTAGAGGTTCAGGTAGGCGGCGGGCAGCAGCACCTTGGCGACCCGCTCGAAGACCTCGGGTTCATGCGCGCGGACCCATTCCAGTTTCGGCGCGGTGAAGCCGGGAAAGACGATATTGCCCGAGAGCGCCCGCACGCCGTCGGTGGAGTCGAGCCGTGCGGCCTCGGCATGGGACCGGGTGTCGTTCCAGAGGATACAAGGCCGCAGCACCGCGTCGGAGGCGTCCAGCAGGGTCGCACCGTGCATGTGACCGGCGACGCCGATGCCGCGCAGGCCTGCGAACTCCGGGCAATCGGCGCGCAACTCCTCGACCGCACCGTCCAGCGCGGCGATCCAGTCGGCCGGATCCTGTTCGGACCAGCCGGAATGGGGGTGCGCAACGTCGTAATGCCGCTCTGCCGAGGCCAGTGGCACGCCGTCCGCATCGACAAGCAGCGCCCGCAACCCGGACGTGCCGAGATCAATTCCCAGATAGGCCATGGTCCTCCTCCTTCCTGCGCTTCGCCGTCGTGTGCCGGGGCGCGTCATGCGCGGGCCCGATGGTTTCCGATGCCGATACGCCGCGCCGGACACATGTCGCGGACGGCGCGCAGGGATGTTCGCCGTCGGTTTCCAGGGTCAGCGGCACCGGCGGTGCGTGACCTGATCCGTCTCCTACTGCTTTCGCCGCCTGCATGGAAGCGCAGTTGTTTCGCGCCGCCGTGTCGGAGCGCGCCGAAGCCGCTAGAAGGGCACGGTTTTTCGCAAGATTTGTCCGTCGGTCGGTGCAGCGTCTTCACCGCGGCCGCCATGGCAAAGCGGTCCGGGCGGGTATCCAGAGCATGGGCACGGGCACAGCCGTTCCCGGCACGATCCTAGTACGCGCGGATATCCTCGGCGGAGAGTGCGTATCCGATATCGGCCAGCTGGGTCGACATCGACGCCGTTCCGAACATGCCGGTCACGGTCACCGGTTCGAACATGCCCGAGCTTTCATAAGGCGTTTCGGTGGTGACGAAGACCAGCTGGTTGGCCGGGGGCGGCGGCACGTGCACGCAGGCGCCGACATAGGGCACGAGGATGAAAGCGATGACGCCGGTCCCCCTCTGGTCGATCGGAACGATGAAGCCCGACATCCTGACGATCCGGCCCGTCCAGTCGGTGCGCACGCCCGTCGACGCGGGCTGGCGCGCGGCAAGGCTGCTTTCGTCATGCGGCAGGATACCTGCAAGGTTGCCGGGAAGCGAAAAATCGTCTTCGGGCAAGAGGTCGCGCCATTCGAGGTCGATCACGGTATCGGCGAAACCGGCGCGGGCGAGGCCCGCGGCTGCGAGGCCGAGCAGGAGCGCACGGCGTGACGGCACGGCTATTGCCATTGGTAGACCTCGATCCGCTCGGCCGCGATCTGATAGCCGACGTCGGCGATCTGGGTCGACATCGCCTTGGCCGACAGACGTCCGTAGACCCAGACCGGATCCCAGAGGGATTCGTTGGGCCAGGGGGTCTGCGTGGTCACGAAGACAAGCTGGTTCGGCGGCGGTGGCGGCACATGGATACAGGCGCCCACGTAAGGCACGAGCATGAAGCTGGTGACGCCGGCCGAGGTCACGTCGAAGGGGATGATGTAGCCGGGCAGCTTGACCGGCTTGCCGTCCAGTCGGGTGTTCACCTTGCGCTCATTCGCGTCGAACTCGGGAACCCAGGTGTCGTTCACCTCGTCCATCTGGCCGGGGCCGACGATCTCTCCGTAGGGGACGCCGGAGGGGATCAGATCGTCCCAGGTGATTTCCCGGAACGGGTTGGCCAAGGCACGACCGGGCACGAGGCTCGCTGCGGCGCAGGCAAGGACGGTGCGTCGGGACAGGGGCATCTGGGTCATATCCGGATCATCATGCCATCGGCCAGCGACAGGCGATAGGCCCGAAGCGCGGGCAGCAGGCTCGTCAGCGCCGCCGCACCGATCACAGCTGCGAGAGCCGACAGTTCCCGCGCCGACGGTGGGGCGATCGGCAGCCAGAGGCCGAAGGCGCTGTCGACCAGCGGCTGCGCGACGGTCAGTCCGACGTAGAGCAGAACCAGCCCCAGAACCGCGCCGATGGCGGCCATCAGCGCCGCTTCGAGCACCAGCAGGCCGAGGATCGTCGCGGGCCGCGCCCCCATGGCCCGCCAGATCGCCATTTCCCGGCGCCGTTCGTTCAGAGAGGAGAAGATCATCGCCATCATGCCCAGCAACGCGGTTATCACCACCATGGCAGAGACGCCGATGAGCGCGGTTTCGGCCACGCCGACGATCTGCCAGAGCTCCTGCAACGCGACGCCGGGAAGGATCGCGAGCAGCGGTTCTTCGGGGTATTCGTTGATATCGCGTTGCAGGCCGAAGATCTGCAGACGAGACTCGACGCCGACAAGGGCGGCGGTGATGGCGGAAGGTGTCAGGTCCATCTCCCGGATCCGCTCTACCGGCGTCGTCTGGCCGGGAATCTGCGCGCCCGAACGCCAGTCGACGTGGATCGCCTCGATGGCTTCGAGACTGACGATCACCGTCCGGTCGACCGGCGTGCCGGTGCGGTCGATGATCCCGGCGATGCGGAAGGGTTGATCGTCGTGGTCGGTGAAACTGGCCAGCCCGTGGGACACCACGATCGGGTCGCCGACCTCGTAACCCAGCGCCGCCGCGACCTCGGCGCCGATCACCGCATCGTAAAGGTCGTCCAGACCGTGGCCCTGCCCGATCTCGAGAGACCGCCCGCCGCGATACTTGTAATGGTCGAAGAACGCCTGCGTCGTGCCCATCACCCGGAACTGCCGGTGGCTGTCGCCGAGGGAGATGGGCACGATCCAGTCGACTTCGGGCCGGGCGGCGATGTCCTGGTAGCTTTCCCAGGTCACGTTGTTCGTCGCATTGCCGATCCGGAACACCGAATACAGAAGCAGCTGGACCGACCCGGACCGCGCGCCGACGATCAGGTCGGTCCCCGAGATCGTGTCGGCGAAACTGGCCCGCGCACCGGTGCGAACCTTTTCGACACCGAGGAACAGCGCGACCGACAGGGCGATGGCGAGGATCGTCATCCCGACCGTCAGAGCCCGCGCCATGAGCGAGCCAAGGGCGAGGCGCAGGATCATGCCGTCCTCCGTTCGGTTCGCGCGATGTCTGCGAGGCGCACGACCCGGTCGAACCGCGCGCCCAGGCGTTCGTCGTGGCTGACCATCAGCAGCGACGATCCGGTGGCGGCGATGCGGTCGAAGAGCAGCCCGAGAAAGCTGTCCTGCGTCGCGGCATCCAGGGCCGAGGTCGGTTCGTCGGCGACGATCAGCGGCGGCTGTCCGATCAGGGCGCGCGCGACGGCGACCCGCTGCTGCTGACCGACCGACAGGCGACCGGCTGTGGTGCCGGTGATCCCGTCGGGCAAGCCGAGGGCCGAACAGAGACCCGCGGCCTCGTCCGGTGCCGCGCGCTTGCGCCGCTCCGGGGCAAAACGCAGCGGCAGCAGGATATTGTCCGATACGCTGGCATAGGGCAGCAGGTTGAACTGCTGGAAGATCACGCCGATCCGCTCGGCCCGGAACCGGTCTCGCGCTCCGGCGCGCAGGGTCGCAATATCGGTGCCTCCGACCGAAACACGGCCACTGTCGGCAGCGACGATGCCGCAGATCAGCGACAGCAGCGTCGACTTGCCCGACCCGCTTTCACCCAGAAGCAAAACGCTTTCGCTCTGCGCCATGCGGAACTCCGGCACGGACAGCGCGAACGATGACCGCCCCGGCCAGCGGAAGCGGACGTCGTCCAGGGCCAGTGCCGGGTCCGTCATGGTCACTCAAACACCAATTCGGGCGCGGCGCGGCCGATCTCGGCCCGACCGGCGCCGGATTCGGTGACAAATTGCGCCGCGATTTCCTGCGCGTTTTCGAAGGTGTCGAAGAACGGGAAGCCGATGGTGGTCAGCGCACCCTGGTCCTCGCAGTCGAAGGCATAGGTCAAATGGAACGCGCTGTGCTGGGCCTCGTCGGCGTGATTGCCGTCATGGTTGTCCCCGGCGTGTTCTTCTTGCTCGTGATCCTCCGCCATGTGATCTTCCGCATCGTCATGGTCGCGATCGCCGGAGTGCAGTTCGGCCAGGACCTTTGTCAGGTGACAACCGGCGGCGGCGGGCAGGGTCACGACATTCTCGGGCATCAGCATCTGGCGGATGGCGGCCTCGACCGCATCCCTGTCCTCGGCAGAACTGGACTCGTATTCGAAGCCGACGATGTCCATGCCGGGGGCCAGGATGCCGACATGGACCGTGCCGTCCTCGATGGCGATTTCCGCGGTGGAAACGCCGTGCACATGCGCGTCGATTTCGCGGCTGTCCTGTGCGACGGCTCCCGTGGCGAGCGAAGCGGCGACGAGCGTCAGAGGGATCGGTCTCATGGCAGGTCCTTTCCCGACGATTGATGAAGAGTTGCACGGACCTTTGCAACGCCCCGGCGCCACGCGGCGCGGTCACATCCGCGTTTTTCGGGCGGCGGGCCGAGCATCAGGACGCCATTCCACCTCTGCCCGTCAGGCGCCGGATCGCGGCCCGCCACTAATTGTGTGATCGAGGAAAGCGCGTCCGGTATTGTTTCCTGCGTCTGAACGCGGATTCAGCCCGGACCGCACACTGTCAAACGTCCTGAATAGCGCCCTTGCAAAACGCCGCGCCGTGAAACCCACGGCGCGCCGTCACCGGTGTAGGGGCGCGAATATTTCTTCGTAGGGAATTCAATGAAATTAGACGGTTAGCCGCAGAAGCGTGACCACATTTTTTCGTCGTGTTCGCCCATATTTTTCGCATCGCGGGAACCCGACCAAACATCGCTGTCGACCGATGTCGCGCATCGGCAAGCCCATTGCCTATCAGTGATCCAATGCACGAAGATTGGGCGGAAACCGGAAGTTCGCCAAGAGTGCGAGAAGAGTAAGCCGATCAGTCGAAACCGGACATTAAATGATGCTGCGAGATTGCTCTAAGTTCCGGCTAATCGATCACGCCGAGTAGAAATTGGCTTCGGCAGTTTGCATCCTTTTTCCCAATGCCAGAGCAGCTCATTGCTGCAGACGGCATCATTCGGTCATGATACTACGCAGGAGCCTACCCTATATCCAAAATTCCTATCCCGTGGGTGTGGCTATCGAGACTGATCGTGAGAGCCCTTGGAAGGCCCGCAAGAGATCAAGGCGTGCAGTCTCAGACCTTCCGGATTTAATCGGAGCCATGCGCGAATTCTGATGCGCCGACTCGCCCCCTTTGAACAGCGATCAACGCAATCGCAATGGCCAGCCCGATCCCGTCCGTGATCCAGCCGCCGGCGATCATCGTGAGCCCACCTGCTGCAAGAGCGATCCGCACCGCGGGGTTTGCATGTCCGAAAAACCAGCCCTGAACGGCGCATGACAGAAGGTACACGCCGATGATGGCGGTGACGGCTATATGGCCGATCTCGAACCAGGTTCCGTTCAGGAGCATCGCTGGTGAATAGAAAAACATGTAGGGTACGACGAAAGCCGCCAGGCCGATCTTGAAGCTTTCGACGCTGGTCCGGATCGGGTCGGACCCTGCGAGGGCAGAGCCTGCATAGGCGGCGAGAGCCACTGGCGGTGTGATCGCAGACATCACTGCGAAATAGAATATGAAGAGATGCGCAGTTAGGGGTGCCACGCCAAGATTGATGACGCCCGGCGCGATCACGCTTGCTGCAACGGCATAGGCAGCCGTCGTGGGCATACCCATGCCAAGGATGATCGATACGACCATGGCGAAGAACAGCGCGAGGATCTGGCTTTGATCCGCAAGCGCCAGCAGCACGGTCGAGAAGCGCGACCCGATGCCGGTCAACGCAATGACACCGACGATGATGCCGGCGGTCGCGCAGACGGCGACCAGTTGCAGCACCATGCGCGCGCCGTTGTCGAGCGCCTGGAACAATTGCCGCGGCCCCATCCGGTGCGGCGTGAGCCACGACACAACCGCCGCCGTGATCATTGCCAGCGTGCCGCAACGGATGACCGAGTAGCCCGCGAACAGCGCGTAGATCAGCACCACGATCGGCAGGAAGAGGTAGATTTGCTTGGCCAGCTTCGCGAGCTTAGGCAGTTCGTCGCGCGGCAAGCCTTTCATGTTCGCCTTCTTCGCGGCCAGATCGACCATGAAGTAGACCGACACGAAGTAGATGACCGCTGGGATGATCGCGGCATAGACGATGTCCATGTAGGGAATGCCGGTGATCTCGGCCATGATGAAAGCGCCCGCCCCCATGATCGGCGGCATGATCTGCCCGCCGGTGCTGGCTGCCGCCTCGACGGCTGCGGAGGTCTGCTTGCGGTAGCCGACCTTCTTCATCATCGGGATGGTCAGCGAGCCAGTCGCCACGACATTGCCCGCCGAGGTCCCGTTGATCATGCCCATCAGGCCAGAGGCGAAGATCGCCACCTTGGCCGGCCCGCCGCGCCGATGCCCTGCTGCGGCGAACGCCAAGTTCACGAAGTACTCTCCCACGCGGGTGGTCTGAAGGAAGGCCGCGAAGACGACGAACAGGATGATGTAGGTCGACGAGATAGCGATCGGCGCGCCCAGCACGCCGTTGTCGGTAAAGATGTACGAGAAGAACCGCTTCACGTCGTAACCGCGGTGTTCGAATATCCCCGGAAGCCAAGGCCCGGCAAAGGCGTAAGCAACGAAAACCGATGCGATGATGACAAGTGCCAGGCCCGCGAGGCGGCGCGTCAGTTCGATGATCAGCAACACGCCCGTGATGGCCGACCACATGTCGCCGGGCAGCGCCATGGGCATCCCGGCGCGGAGCTGCAGCTGTCGGGCAAAGAAAATGAGGTAACCCGTGAACGCCATGGCAGCCAGCGCGAGCAGCACGTCACCCGGCGCGAAACGCATCCGGCCGTGATGCGGGAAGATCCACCCGTGCACGATGGCCAGCGCGGTTCCCAGCGTCAGCGGTATGCCGAACGTCGACATGGCCCATTGCGGCGGCATGCGCTCTCCGAGGATCGTGCCGTTGATCCAGATCGCCGCGACGCCAAGCAGCCCGTAGAGGATACCGGCACCGGAGAGCGCCAGCAGAATTTTCGATGCGATGCTCTCTCGCTGAGTTGCGTCCGTACCGTCCGGAAACGCGGTCGAGCCGAACAGCAGAAAGCCCAGAAGCAGGCCGCCGCCAACGTGGGTGAGGCGATACGCCCAAGTCTCGAGCGGATAGACGTTCATCACCAGGAGGTGGAAGACCGTGTAGGCGACGCAAAGGATCGCGATAAGGGCGTTGCGGCCGCCCGTGAATAGTCTCTGGTTCGCGGCCACGGGGTCGTTGTCCACGTTGGCCCGGGCCAGTTCCTGCTCGATCGCGGTCTTGCCATCTTCCCGGCTGTCACCGGGCGTCGTTTGCTGCGCTTGGCTCATCGTTCGGACCCCTCGGCACACAGGGAGTGATCCGGGCGGCCGCACAAGCGCCGCCCGGAATGGTCAGGTTTTCGACAGGGAGGGTGCCGAATTACTCGACCGACGGCACGTCATAGCCGTTTTCCTCGAACCAGCGGGCGGCGCCCGGATGGAACGGGATCACGGTGTTCTTGCCCACGTTCTCCGGCAGCGTTTCGCGTGCCGCGGCGTGGTTCGTCATCATGCGGTCGTGGTTTTCCATCGCCAGCGCGGTGATCTCGTAGGCGAGGCTTTCGGGCATGTCCTCATGCGCGATAGCGAAGTTCCACAGCGAAGTGGTCTCGAGGGGCTCGGGCTGGTCCTCGTAGGTGTTCGCCGGGATCGTGAAGTCGGACATGGCGGGCACGATGTCCTTCATCGTTCCGCGCGTCTCGTCATCCATCGACAGGAATCGGACGTCGTTCTCGACCGCGAGCTGCGAATAGGCGCCGGTCGGAAGGCCGGCCGCGTAGACGAAGGCATCGATCAACCCGTCCTTGAGCTGGCCGGCCGTGTCCGAACCGCCCGCGTTCGAGATTGTGACGTTGTCATAGCCTTCGGCGTTCTCGAAGAACCGCGTCCAATAAGTGGCCGAGGTCCCGCCGGCCGGGCCGACGCCGACGCGCTTGCCTTGCAGATCTTCGAAGCTTTCGATGTCCGAGGACGCGAGGACCGCGGCCTGCAGCGGCGTCTGGTACATCGGGAACAACGCGCGCACGCCTTCGTGCGGAGTCGGCATCAGGGGGCTTTCACCGCGCCGCGCCTCGTCGGCGGGGCCAAGCGTGACGAAGCCAAGCTGGTGCTCGCCGGTTTCCACCAGGGTCACGTTCTGGACCGGGCCGCCGGTGATCTCGACGCCCGCGTTGACGCCCAGCTCTTCACTGATCATTGCGCCGAATCCGCTGCCATAGCCGAAATAGGTGCCGCCCTGGCTGCCGGTACCGATGGTGATGCTGGCCGGCCAGTCGGCGTTGTCCTGTGCCGCAACAGGAAGTGCGGCCACGCAAGCGGCGGCTGTCAGGAATGCTGTGAACTTCATTGTTTCCTCCTCCGTTTTCTCCCAGAAACGCACCGCATTTGCTTCGGTGCGTTCTCCGAAATCCAGAGTGGGTGAAGGATCGCCATCGGCCAACTGACCGAAGATTATATTCTTTTATGATATAATCAGGCAGATGCTTCCAGCGCCTCGATCTCTGCGTCGAGGACAGACATGAACGCGTCGCGCAACGGGTCCCGAGTACCGCGCGGCCAAGCTGCCGCCAGGATAAGCTTGGCTTGGGCCGTTGCGCCTGGCGTCTTGATCGGAATGAACCGCACGCCCTTCACCCGCAGCCGCGAGGTCCATCGCGGCACGATCGCCAGGCCCGTCCCCGCCGCCACGAGATTGACGATCGTCTGCTTTTCCTCGGCGACCTGTGCAACGCGGGCGGCAAGCCCTGCGCGCATGAACAGGGACATTGTCAGGTCGTGCGAGTGGGGCCGCGATCGCCGGTCCGGAACGATGAGCGGTTCTTCCGAAAGGTCGGCGATCTCGATCTTTTCGCGTCCGCAAAGCGGGTGCGATTGGGGGACCGCCACTACGGCCGTTTCGTAGAACAGGGTTCGAAATACAAGCCGCGGGTCACGTACATCGGGCGGTCTGCAAAAGGCGATGTCGAGCCCGCCACTCAGCAGCTTTGGGAGCAGGTGGATCGTCTTCTGTTCGACGATCTGGATCTCGAGATCGGGATGCGTCTCGTGCATCGGCTGCAGGATCTGCGGGATCAGACCGGCCGCCGCACTGTCGATCGCACCGACCCTGAGAACATGAGCCCGGCTACTGCGCGCGGCACGTGCCTTGGTCTCGAGGGCCTCCGCCTGCTCCAGAAGCGTGCGCGCGTCCGCGACCACTTGCGAACCGGCTTCGGTCAGCGAAACCGACCGGGTTGTCCGAATGAACAGCGTGACGCCAAGATGATCCTCAAGCTGACGGATATGGCGGCCAAGCGTCGCGGGAAGAATGCCAAGCGATTGTGCGGCACGCCCGAAATGAAGGCTGTCCGCGGCCGCCAGAAAGCACTTAACCTGCGTGATGTTCATCATTCGGCCCAAATTATTATTTCATTACTGTATATAATCACGCCGGAATTGAGAAGCTCCTCCGGCGGCCTGTACGCTTGTCGATAAATCATGTGACGCGAGGAGGAGACTGCATGACGATCCTGCAAGACCACGGCGCCGAGACCGCATCCGGAACCCGCGCCTCCCCGGCAGATTCTGCGGTCAAGACTTACAGGATCGCTTCGATACCGGCTGACGGGATTGGCCCCGAGGTCATCGCCGCCGGTCTTCAGGCGCTCGACGCGCTTGCGCGGCGTGATGGCGGATTCACCTTCGACGTGACGGAATTCGACTGGGGCTCTGACCGCTTCAAGAAGACCGGCGCGCTGATGCCGGCGGATGGCCGGGACCAGATCAAGGATTTCGATGCGATCTTCTTCGGCGCCGTCGGCGCGCCGGACGTGCCCGATCATGTGACGCTCTGGGGGCTGCGCCTGCCGATCTGCCAAGGCTTCGACCAGTACGCCAACGTCCGCCCGACGAAGATCTTGCCGGGCATCACTTCACCGCTGGCGGGCGTCGGGCCCGGCGATCTCGACTGGGTGATCGTGCGCGAAAACTCCGAAGGCGAGTATTCCGGCAACGGCGGGCGCACGCACCAGGGGATGCCCGAGGAGGTCGGCACAGAGGTCTCGATCTTCACCCGCACCGGCGTCACGCGGATCATGCGTTACGCGTTTGAACTGGCGCGCTCGCGGCCGCGCAAGTTTCTGACCGTGGTGACGAAGTCGAACGCGCAGCGTTTCGGCATGGTCATGTGGGACGAGATCGCCGCCGAGGTCGCGCAAGAGTTTCCGGACGTGACATGGGACAAGATGCTGGTGGACGCGATGACCGTGCGCATGGTCAAGGACCCCAAGAGCCTCGACACCATCGTGGCGACGAACCTGCACGCCGACATTCTGTCGGACCTCGCCGGCGCGCTCGCGGGCAGCCTTGGCGTCGCGCCGACGGCGAATATCGATCCCGAGCGTCGCTACCCGTCGATGTTCGAGCCGATCCACGGCTCGGCCTTCGATATCACCGGCAAGGGCATCGCGAACCCCGTCGCCACCTTCTGGACGGCAAGCCAGATGCTCGACCACCTGGGCGAAACCAACGCCTCGGCGAGGCTGATGCGAGCGGTCGAGAAGGTCTGCGCAGACGGCATCATGACGCCGGATGTCGGCGGCACCGCCAAGACGCAAGAGGTCACCGACGCCGTCTGCGAAGCCATCCGCGCCGAAAACATCTAAGGCGGATCATGTCGACAGAGGCGGCAACTCTGCTTCGGCAGATGATGGACGCCGCGGTTTCCGCGGCCGATCCGGCGAACGTGTTGGCGCACCACTTGCCGGCAAAGCCTGCTGGTCGCTGCATTGTCCTCGGGGCCGGAAAATCGGCTGCAGCAATGGCCCTCGCGGTGGAAACGGCTTGGCCGGATGTCGATCTGTCCGGCATGGTCGTGACCCGCTACGGCCACTCGGCCCCTACGGACCGGATCATCGTGCGTGAGGCCGCGCATCCGGTTCCCGATCAGGCCGGGCTTTCCGCGACCCAAGAAATCCTGGATCTCGCGCATGCGGCCGGCCCCGACGACCTGGTCCTGTTCCTCGTGTCCGGGGGCGCGTCGGCCCTGCTGACGGCGCCTGTTCATCCGCTGACGCTTGACGACACGATTGACGTCAACCGGCGGTTGCTCGCCTCAGGTCTACCGATCGCCGATATGAACCGCATCCGCCGGCGCCTGTCGGTCGTCAAGGGTGGCGGGCTGGCGCGCGCGGCGGCGCCCGCCCGCGTGGTGACGTTGGCGATATCGGACGTGCCGGGCGACGACCCGCTTGCCATCGCGTCCGGCCCGACGGTGACGGCCCCAGCAGACCGGGACATCTCGCACCTTGTCGAACGGCTGGGGGCGGATCTGCCCGAGCACATCGCGCAGGCCTTGCGCAGTGCGCCGCAGACGGACCCTACGCTGGAAACGGACTATCGATTGATCGCCACGCCATGGGCTTCGCTGCTGGCCGCGTCCACGGTGGCCGAGACAGCCGGGATTGCGCCGGTTCTGCTGGGTGACGCGCTGGAAGGCGAAGCGCGCGACGTGGGCACCGTCATGGCTGGGATGGCGCGCTCGGTCGCAAAGCACGGCAAACCCGCGCCACGGCCGGCCGTCCTGCTGTCCGGCGGCGAGACGACCGTGACAATCGGTGATCGGAAACCCGGTCGCGGAGGCCGGAATACCGAGTTCCTCTTGGGCCTCGCAGTCGCTCTCGAGGGACAGCCGGACATTTTTGCAGCCTCTGTCGATACCGACGGCATCGACGGGACCGAAGATGCCGCTGGCGCAGTCGTCGACCCCACCACCCTTGGCCGGGCGCTCGCGGCGGGCCGCGATCCCCATGCCGATCTCTCAGGGCACGACAGTTATGCTCTGTTCGACGCGATCGGCGATTTGATCCGGACCGGACCGACGTTGACCAACGTGAACGATATCCGTGCGGTGCTCATCGTTTGATCTGACCTGCCATCAAAGGGATGTACGCCAATGATCCGAAACAGACGTGCCAAGATTGTGGCCACGGTCGGACCTGCCAGCAACACGCCCGAGATGCTGGAGACGCTTTTCGAGGCTGGCGTTGATACCTTTCGGCTGAACTTTAGCCACGGAACCCACCAGGATCACCTGTTCGTAATCCAGGCCATCCGCGCCCTCGAACAAAAGAAGGGCACTCCGATCGGGATTTTGCAGGATCTGCAAGGACCCAAGATCCGCCTGGGCCGCTTGAACCGGGGCGAAAAACGGCTTCGGGGCGGAGACCTGGTTCCGATCGTCTGCCGGGACACGAACGAAACGGGCAATGCGCTGCCGCTGCCGCATCCCGAGGTATTCGAGGCGATCGGCGCGGGCGACCGCCGTCTGATCGATGACGGCCGTATTCGGTTGCGCGTTGTCGAAGCAGGATCGGAGCGCATCACCGCAAAGGTCACCCATGGCGGGTCGGTCAAGGACAAAAAGGGCGTCAATCTTCCGGATACGCGGATCGACTTGCCCGGGCTGACCGAAAAGGATCATGCCGACCTGCTGTTGGGTCTCGAGGCCGGTGTGGACTGGGTGGCTCTTTCCTTCGTGCAACAGGCAGAGGACATCGAAAAACTTCGTACGCTCGTCGGCGATCGCTGCGGCCTCATCGCGAAGATCGAAAAACCGTCCGCATTGACCGACATCGATCGCATCGTAGACACGTCGGACGGTGTGATGATCGCACGCGGCGATCTTGGGGTAGAGATTCCGCCAGAAGACGTGCCCGGCCATCAGAAAAAGATCATCCAGACCTGCCGCCGAGCCTGTCGGCCCGTCATCGTGGCCACGCAGATGCTCGAATCCATGGTCGACGCACCCGGACCGACACGGGCAGAAGCGTCCGACGTGGCGACGGCCATCTACGACGGCGCGGATGCGGTCATGCTCTCGGCCGAAAGCGCGACGGGGAACTACCCTGTGGAGGCGGTGACCGTCATGGACAGGATCGCCGTCCGCACCGAAAGGCCTGCGGGCGGCTGCGCCAATCTGGACGAGAAGACCGCGAATGGTGCGAGCCCCGAAAACACGATTGCAAGGATGGCAGCGAGGGTCGCCGACGAATTGTCGTCCCCGGCGATTGTCGCCTACTCCTTGAGCGGCAGCACCGCATGGCGTGTTGCCGCAGCTCGCCCTGCCCAGCCGATCATCGTAATTACTCCCGACCTCGCAGTAGCAAGGCGCATGGCCTTGACCTGGGGCACGCGAGCCGTTCTCGACGAGGATGTCGTCGAGTACGAAAGCATGGTCCGCTTCGCTCGCGGAAAATGCGAGCAACTGCTTGGCCAGGATCGCAACGAGCGCGTGGTTGTGATTGCGGGGATCCCTTTCGGATCGTCCGGCCAGACAAACAACATTCGAATTGTCGAATTGGGCCAGAACGGACCGGCTTGAGAGCTCGGCCGGCTTGAATACGCGATGCAGGACAACCTGCGCCGTGTGGCTCCTCTTAGTCTCAGACTGTGACACCTGCAGTATGGCGCAGCGCGACGCCGGAAGTGGAAGCCATCCACCCCCATCTGGTTTGGCGAGCCGCAACACAGCGTGTCATCTCGCGCGCCAAGGGGTTTCACGTCCCGCTGCCACGACCGTCCAGACTTCCCGGAGCCCGTGTCAAACGGCGTTCGCCGCGATCGCCGCTTGACATAGTGCTTATAACGTTATGAGATCATACCAGTTAATGAGAGAGCGATGGAGGACGCGAGGTGACTAAGCTGGCTTTGTTCGGAGCAGGCGGGAAAATGGGTGTCCGGCTGTCTCGCAACCTTGCGAAGACCGATTTCGATGTGGCGCATGTCGAGATCTCGCAGGAGGGGCAGCAACGGCTGAGAGACGCCGTCGGGGCAGACTGCGTATCTACCGAAGATGCCCTCGTCGGAGCTGAGGTCGTGGTCCTTGCGGTGCCGGACACCGCCATAAAGGCGGTGTCTCGCGAGATTATAGACAAGGTGGAAAGCGGTGCGATAGTCGTCTGCCTCGACGCCGCGGGCCCCTTCGCCGGACACTTGCCGAACCGCGAGGACGTGACCTATTTCGTGTCCCATCCCTGCCATCCTCCGATTTTCAACGACGAAGGCACCGCGGAGGGCAGGCGTGACCATTTCGGCGGGGTTGCGGCGAAACAGGCCATCGTGAACGCACTGATGCAAGGCCCCGAAGAGCATTACGATCTGGGCGACAAGGTCGGTCGAGCCATTTATGCCCCGGTCTTCCGGTCTCATCGGGTCACAGTCGAGCAAATGGCGATGCTCGAACCTGGTCTTTCGGAAACGGTCTGCGCATCGCTTCTCGATGTTATGCGGGAAGCGATGGACGAAGTCGTCGCCCGTGGCGTCCCGAAAGAGGCCGCGCGCGACTTTCTGCTTGGCCACCTGAACATTCTGGGCGCGGTCATCTTCGACGAGATCGACGGTGTTTTCTCGGACGCTTGCAACAAGGCGATCGAGTTCGG
>Ga0114903_1000090_pt1 | contig 66948 bp, 69 predicted proteins | sample MalvirDeepMed_s2_FD_87289 | JGI IMG/M metagenome (GOLD analysis project Ga0114903, IMG submission 87289) | Marine viral communities from the Global Malaspina Expedition - Malaspina viral metaG DeepMed_s2 | ecosystem: Environmental > Aquatic > Marine > Oceanic | place: Mediterranean Sea...
GCATTGGGGTCTGCGACCTCGATCACGACCGGCGGGGGGCCATCTAATTGCGCGATGGCCTCTTCGACAAGGCCAAGGGAGGCCTGATCCACGATGACGACTTTCGCCGCGCCGTGATCCAGGATGTAGGTGACTGTATCCGCCTCCAGCCGGGTATTCACGGTGTTCAGCACGGCGCCGCAGGCCGGCACCCCGAAGGACGCGATCGCCTGGGCGGCGATATTGGGCAGAACGGTCGCCACGACTTGGCCGGGCGTGACTCCCAACGCTGCGAGCGCACCGGCCAAGCGACTGCAATCGGCATGGTACTCCGCGTATGTCCAGCGCCGGGGACCGTCGACCAGCGCTTCGCGGTCGCGAAACACGGTGCGGGCGCGGACAAGATGGGACAACGGCGTTAGCGGCACGAAATTCGCGGCCGTCTTGTCGAGCCCGGTTTCATCGTCCATCCAGCCCATCGTACCCTCCCTGCGCGGCGAACAGGCCTAGGGTATCGCAAGCGGACAGCGAGGGCACCATGATCATCTCTCCCGGTCGGGGGTATATTTTCGTCCACATTCCGAAGACGGGGGGCACGTCACTGGCGCTGGCGCTGGAAGACCGCGCGATGAAGGACGACATCCTGATCGGGGACACGCCGAAAGCAAGGCGACGGCGCGGTCGAATGGCGGCGCTGACGCCCCGGGGGCGGTTGTGGAAACACGCGCGGCTGGCGGATATCGACGGGATCCTTGCCCCGGATCAGATTGATCGGATGACCGTCGTCACGATCGCCCGCAATCCCTGGGATCGGATGGTCAGCTATTACCACTGGCTTCGCGCGCAGCGGTTCAACCACCCGGCCGTGGCGCGGGCCGGTCGTATGTCGTTCGCGGAATTCCTGCGCGATCCGGCCACCCGGGCCGAGATGTCGCGGGACCAGCTGCATGATTATCTGAGAATGGCAGACGGCCGGAGTGCACCGGCATTGGTGCTACGGTTCGACCGTTTGGCCGACGACATCGCGTTGCTGGAGGACAGGATCGGTACGCGCCTGACCCTGGGCCATGCGAACCCGTCGGCCCGGCCGCAGGGCTATGCGAAGCTGTACGATGACGAAACGGCTGGGATCGTCGCCGCCGCCTATCGGGATGACATCAAGAGGATGGCCTTTACTTTTTCCTAACACTTTTCTGAGTTTGCCGCTTGTCCGCCCAACTTCTGCCGCGTCTTCGGGGGCTATTAACCTTCGTCGCAATCATGCGCGAAAGCCGCAAACGGGGTGCAGAACCATGTTCGCCATCGCAACCAGGGCCGACCGGACGGACGGCCCGACCTTGGATATTCATGCATCCGGCCTCGTTTCGGGGACGCGGGTCGCAACGACTGTCGGTTGGCGCCCGGTCGAAACGATCCTGCCGGGGGACGGGGTTCTGACATTCGATGAAGGGATGCAAACGGTCATTCGTGCGCACCGGTCGGTCCTCTGGGACGATCCTTTGTCCTGTCCGCCGACGCTGTGGCCCCTGCGCGTTCCCGTGGGTGCGCTGGGCAACCAATCCCAGATGCTGTTGCTGCCCGAACAGCCCGTCCTTCTGGAATCGGACACGGCCGAAGAGATCTTCGGCGACCCGTTTACCGTCATGCCGGCCCTGGCATTGGACGGATTCCGCGGTATCTGCCGGGAAAAGCCGGTTACGCGGGTCGAAGTCATTTCCCTGTGCTTCAAGGTGGATCAGGTCATCTTTGCGAATATCGGGGCGATGTTTTACTGCCCGCGGGTGCTGAGTGGGGAAGCGCGCGCCGATTTCCTGGAAGAGGCACGGTATACGTCCCTGACCATTGCCCAGGGCGAGACCTTGGCTTCGATCATCGAGATGGACGAGGCGCGGGCCATCGCCTGAGGACATACCTTCCGCTCAGCAAAAAGCCGGGGTCTGCAGACCCCGGCTTCTCCGTGTCGGTTCCGAATGGCTCAGGCTGCGGCTGCGGCGCCGTCACCATACTCGGCATAGAACGTCCCGCCCGACTCGGCCATCTTCCGAAGCAGGTTCGGTGTGGCGAAGCGTTCGCCTTCCTCGGCCGTCAGGGCCTCGCAAATCTCGACAGCGCGAGCCGCCCCGAGGATGTCGAGCCACGAGAACGGCCCGCCGGACCATGGGGCAAAGCCCCACCCCAGAATGGCGCCCACATCGCCTTCGCGAATATCCTCGAGCACACCTTCCTCGAATGCGCGCACGGCTTCCAGAACCTGCGCCATCATCAGGCGATGCTGAACGCGGGACAGGTCCGGCTGTTCGTTGGCAACGGGATACCGGCCTTCCAGCCCGTCCCAGAGACCCAATCGCTTGCCGCTGTCGTCGTAGGCATAGAAGCCAGCCTTCGTCTTGCGCCCCAGTCGACCTTCGTTCGCCAGCCAGAACAGGACGTCATCCACCTCGTCGTTCGGGTATTCGTCGCCCATGGCCGCCTTGGTGGCCTTGGCGATCTTGACGCCCAGGTCGATCGAGGTCTCGTCAGTCAGCTGCAATGGCCCAAGCGGGAAGCCCAGCAGCTTGGCGGCGTTTTCGATCAGGGCAGGTTCGACCCCCTCCTTCACCATGCGGACCCCTTCGTTGATGTAGGGGATGATGCAGCGGTTGGCGTAGAAGAAGCGGGCGTCGTTCACCACAATGGGCGTTTTGCGGATCTGGCGCACGAAATCCAGCGCCTTGGCCACGGCCCGGTCGCCCGTCTTTTCGCCCTTGATGATCTCGACCAGCATCATCTTGTCGACGGGGCTGAAGAAGTGGATGCCGATGAACTGATCGGGGCGTTCGCTGGCCTCTGCCAGTTGCGTGATCGGCAGGGTAGAGGTGTTGGTGGCGAAGATGCAGTCCTTGCCGACCACGGCTTCGACCTTCTTCGTCACCTCGGCCTTGATGCCGGTATCCTCGAACACCGCTTCGACGATCAGGTCGCAATCTGACAGCGCCTCGTATTCCGTGGTCGCGTTGATGCGGCCCAGGACCTCGTCTTTCTTATCCTGCGTGACCTTCTTGCGGCTGATGCCCTTGTCGAGCAGCCCCTCGGAATAGGCCTTGCCCTTGTCGGCATTGGCCTGCTCCTGATCGATCAGCACGACCTCGATCCCCGACAGGGCCGAGACATATGCGATCCCGGCGCCCATCATTCCCGCGCCCATGATGCCGACCTTCTTGACTGTCTGGTCAGGCGCTTCGGGGCGGTTCGCGCCCTTTTCCAGCGCCTGCTTGTTGAGGAAAAGCGAACGGATCATCGCAGTCGAGGACGGGTTCATCAGCACGTTGACGAACCACCGCGCCTCGATCTTCAGGGCCGTGTCGAACGGGACAAGCGCGCCTTCGTAGACCGCCGACAGAAGCGCTTTCGCAGCCGGGTACACGCCCTTGGTCTGGCCGTTCACCATAGCCGAAGCGCCGACGAAGGTCATGAAGCCCGAAGGATGGTAAGGTTCACCCCCCGGCATCTTCCAGCCCTTCTGGTCCCACGGCTTGACGATATCGGCATCCGTGGCTTCCAGCACCCAGGCCTTCGCACGGTCGAGCAATTCGTCCGCCGGGACGACCTCGTCAACAAGCGACGCGCCCTTCGCCTTCTTCGGGTCCAGCATCTTGCCTTCCAGAAGCACCGGAGAGGCGGCCATCGCGCCAACCATACGCGAATAGCGCGTCGTGCCGCCGCCGCCGGGGAAGATGCCGACCATAATTTCGGGCAGGCCGATCTTGGCCTTGGGATTATCGGCCATGAAACGGCGATGGCAGGCCAGCGCGATTTCGGTCCCGATGCCCGCGCAGGTGCCGGGGATGGCGACGGCGACGGGTTTGCCGCCCTTGTTCTTGTCGTCCATGCCGGCCCGTTCCAGCTTGCGCAGGATCCGGTGGCCTTCCATCGTGAAATCGAACAGGCCCTGCGCGGGGGTGTCCCCGGCTTCCTCGCGGATCGTCGCCAGGGCGTTCAGATCCATGCCGCCGGCAAAGTCCTTCTTGCCGGACGTGATGACGATGCCCTTCACCGCGTCGTCGGCCAGTACATCGTCGATCATCGCGTCGACATCGCCGAAGGCCTCCCGGGTCATCACGTTCATCGAACGCCCTTCGGCATCCCACGTGATGACGGCGAGGCCATCCGCGCCCTTCTCAAGTCTGAAATCAGCCATTCTTCTCTCCCTCCGGGCCCTTGCCGCCCGTCCAATCCAGTTCCTCGCCGCGCTCGTCCACCTTGGGAAAGAGGAACGGCCAGCGATCGTTGTACATTCCGGTTCCCACGCTGATCGCCTTCCAGCCATCACGCGACAGGTTTAGTGTTGCCGTGCTCATGTAGGGGGGGCAGACGTTGGTCGCGCCGCGCAGGATGCGGGTCTCGTACTGCCCCGCGATCAGCCCTTCGCCCAACTCGGACACCTGGCGGACGGTCGACACCATATGTGTCGCGGACTGCTGTTGCAGCATCCTGCGCCAGGCATCAAAACCGCTTCGCAACTTCTCGACGCTGTCGATGATGATGACGGATGTCCGCGTCGTCACCGCGAACGGGATTTCGACAAGACCAAGGTTGGTCGTGAAATCAGCTTCGAAGAACGAAGCGTTCCGTGCATCCAGCCAGGCCTGAAAATCGAGTTGGGGCATGGGGTCACACGCGTTCAATGATCGTTGCGGCCCCCATTCCGCTGGCCACGCACAGGGTCGCCAGGCCGACTTCCTTGTCCGACCTCTCCAGTTCGTCGAGGAGTATGCCGAGGATGATCGCCCCGGTCGCCCCCAGCGGGTGACCCATCGCGATCGCGCCGCCGTTGGGGTTCAGCTTTGCATGATCGATGTCGAAAGCCTGCATGAAGCGCAAGACCACGGCCGAGAATGCCTCGTTCACCTCGAACAGGTCGATATCCGAGATCGACATGCCCGATTCCTTCAGAATCTTCTCGGTCACCGGTACGGGGCCAGTCAGCATGATGGTCGGGTCGGTGCCGATCTTGGCATTGGCACGGATGCGGGCACGAGGCTTCAGCCCGCGTGCCTTCCCGAACTCTTCCGAGCCGATGAGGACGCCCGCAGCCCCGTCCACGATCCCCGAGGAATTGCCGGCGTGGTGGATATGGTTGATCGCTTCCAAATGCGGATACTTCATCAACGCGATGCGGTCGAAACCGGGCATGGTCTCGCCCATGTCCTTGAAGGACGCTTTCAGGCTGCCAAGGCTTTGCATGTCGGTGCCGGGGCGCATGTATTCGTCACGATCCAGGATCGAAAGCCCGTTGCGATCCTTGACGTCGATCACCGATTTGTCGAAGCGCCCTTCCTGCCAAGCGGCGGCGGCGCGCTTTTGGCTTTCCACGGCGAAGGCGTCGGCATCGTCGCGGCTGAAGCCGTATTCGGTTGCGATGATATCCGCAGCGATGCCCTGCGGAACGAAGTAACTGTTCATCGCGATCGACGGATCGACGGCGATGGCCGCCCCGTCCGAGCCCATGGCGACGCGGCCCATCATCTCGACCCCGCCGGCGATATAGCCGTCGCCCGCGCCACCACGGATTTGATTGGCGGCGAGGTTCACCGCCTCCAGACCCGAGGCGCAGAAGCGGTTGATCGACAGGCCCGGGATGCGTTCGTCAAGATCGCTGGCCAGCACGGCCGTCCGCGCAAGGCAGCCGCCCTGTTCCTTGACCTGCGTGGCGTTGCCCCAGATGACATCCTCGACCGCGTGGCCTTCGAGGCCGTTGCGTTCCTTCAAGGCGTTCAGCGTCACCGCCGACAGGCGCGCGCTGGTGACCTCATGCAGGCTGCCGTCCTTGCGACCCTTGCCACGGGGCGTACGCACGGCGTCGTAGATATAGGCCTCGGTCATCGTGTCCTCCTCATCGTGCCCCGCGGGGCATCAGGTCGTAGGGGTGCTTCCATCCCGGAATCCCCTCGATATTCGTCAGCCAACGGTCGATCGCGGGCCAATCTGTCCGGTCGAAGCCAAAAGGCTCTGGGTAAAAGAGATAGGAGCAGCACGACAGATCCGCGATAGTGACGTCCCGTCCGACGATCCAGTCACGCCCCGTCAGATGGGTGTCGAGGACGGCATAGGTCGCCCGCAGCCGGCCTTGCATGAACTGGATGACCTCGGCGGGCCGTTTATCCTCGGGCAGGAAGTTCATCAGGAAGCGGGCCACACCCGCCTGGCTGGACATCTTGTGGTTGTCCCAGAATTGCCAGCGCAGGACCTCGCGCCGGTCTTCCGACGTGGCGCCGTCAAGCTTCCCGTTTTTTTCGACCACGTAATACTGGATGACGCCCGATTGCGTCAGCCGCACGTCGCCGTCGATCATGACCGGCGCTTCGCCCATGGCATTCAGGTCTGCCTTGTAGGAATCCGTCCTGGTTTCCCCGTTGAAGAAATCGACGAAGACCGGTTCCCAGTCGAGCTCTGTCAGTTGCAGGGCGAGGGCGGCCTTGTAGGCGTTACCGCTCTCGCCGAAGCAGTGCAGTTTGATGGTCATACGCGTTCCTTTCGGATGTTTGCGCGGACCTTAGGGCAAGTCTAACGGCCGTCACCAGAAAAGGATCAGGATCGCCCCCATCGCCGCGATCAGTGCGCCGATGGAGAACAGGACCGTTGTGAACGACCAGTTCCCGTCAGTCACGGCTTCGTCCGGGCGCCAGACAGTCTGATCCAGAACGTCCTTCTCCGGGGCCTCGGTGAACAGGCTGACAGCCACGAGGATGACCATGGAAACGCCGACCATCAGGCCGATATTCGTCGTGAAGTGCAGCGGCCATATGCCGACCTGGGTCAGGACGAAGGTCGCCAAGGCTATCGCGTGCCCGGCAATCAACGCGGTGAACGCGCCGGTCGCCGTTGTCCGACGCCACAGGGCGCCCAGCATGAACACGGCCACCACCGGGGGCACGAGAATCGAGAACGCCTGCTGCAGATAGGCCCAAAGCCCCCCCGCCTGCGCGATAAGCGGCGCCCAGATGATCGCGATCAGCATCAGGATCAGAGTGGTCATCCGCCCGTATTTCCGCTCGGTCTTGCTGTCGAGATCGCGAACCTCGTTCCGGACGAAATCGTGCACCACAAGCGTCGAGGCTGAATTCAGCGTCGAATCCACGCTCGACATGATGGCCGCCACCAGTCCGGCCAGCACCAGTCCCCGCAATCCGATGGGCAGTACCTCTGCCACCAGCGTCGGAAACACCTGGTCGGGGTTCGACAGCTCGGGCAAGACGGACACCGCCATGGCGCCGGGCAGCACCATGATGAACATTGGCAGGATCTTCAGGAAACCGCCCAGGATCGCACCGCTTTGGGCGTCCCTCAGCGATGCGGCGCCGAGCACGCGCTGCACGATGTACTGGTTCGTCACCCAATACCAGAAGCCCAGGATCGGAACCCCTAGGATCAGGCCTGGCCAAGGCAGGATCTCGTTTGACCTGGGCTGGACGATGGACAGCTGCCCCTCGCTGACATTGTCGGTGACGTTCGACCAAGACCAGTCGTTCATGGAAAACAGGATCATGGTCATCGTCGCGGTCCCGACGATCAGCACGATCGCCTGCATCACGTCGGTAAACACCACCGCCTTGAGGCCACCACCCGCCGTATAAAGGCCGGCGAAGATCCCGATCGCCACGCAGATCTGCCATATGGGGATGTCGGGCAGGAAGGCCCGGGTCACCACCGCGCCCGCATAAAGGCCGCCGGCGGTGTCCACGACGATAGTTAGAACGATTGTCACGGCCGAGAAATATAGCCGCGACTTTCTGTCGTAGCGCAGTTCGAGATACTCGGGGATCGTGGTGATCCGGCTTTTCAGGAAGATCGGTGCGAAGATCAGCGCCATAAGGATCAGCGGTACACCCGCCATCCACTCGTAGGCGGACACCGCAATACCGGCGTCGTAGGCCGCGCCCGTCAATCCGATCAGCGTAGTAGACGAAATATTAGAGGCGAAGAGCGAAAAGCCGATGATGCCCCAGGTCAGGCCGCGCCCGGCCAGGAACAGGTCCTCGCCCGACTCGGTCCTGCGTGAGACCCAGACGCCGATGGCAATGACCACGGCAAAATAAAGGGCGATCACGCCCCAATCCCATGCCGCAATCGCCCCGGACAGGTCTTGCGAGCTTTCCTGATCCATGAATAACCCCTCCGATATTCCCTCGCCCTCAATCCCTCCCCGAAAAGGTTGTTCCCCGATGCCGACTTTCACCGCCCTTACCCTGGTGCCCGAAGAAGGGGCCGCCCGCGGCCTGGGCGACGCGATGGAACGCCTCGACCCCGAGCCTACCGGCGTCGGAGTGTTCGAGATGGAGGACGGATCGGGGCTCTGGGAAGTCGGCGGATATTTCGTCGAAACCCCCGATGTCGCTGGGCTGGCGCTTCTGGCCAAAACCTTTGGCGCGCGGGACTTCGTCATCAGCGAATTGCCCGAGATCGATTGGGTCGCGAAGGTCCGTCGCGAACTGTCGCCAGTCGAGGCCGGACGCTTCTTCCTTTACGGCAGCCATGACGCGGACAAGGTTCCCGCAGACAGCGTGCCCTTGCTGGTCGATGCTGCCATGGCCTTCGGAACGGGCCATCACGGGACGACGAAGGGATGCCTCGTGGCGTTCGACCGCCTTTTGACACAGGGTCTTCGCCCCGAGCGAGTCATCGACGTAGGCTGCGGAACCGCGGTTCTGGCGATGGCGGCGGCGCGCACGCTTCCGGTGACGCCGATCGCGTCTGATATCGACGCGGTGGCCGTCGAAGTGGCCGAGGCGAATGTGGCCATGAACGGGCTGGCCGGGTCGATCGTTTGCCTTGAGGCAACCGGCTTCGATCACCCGCGGATCGCGGCGGCCGGGCCCTTCGATCTGGTGTTCGCGAATATTCTGAAGGGGCCGTTGGTCGCGCTGGCCCCCGATATGGCCCGTCACACTACCTTGGGCGGGCGGGTGATTCTATCCGGATTGCTGAATGCGCAGGCCGAGGAGGTCATCCAGGAGTATTCTCAATTTGGCCTCAATCTTCTTGAAAAAGACCAGATTGGTGACTGGACGACCCTGACTTTGACACGGGAATCCTAGAAACACCCCATTTTCGACGCCTTTTCATTATCTGCCCCAATCGCGCCACAATTGGCTCGGATCTTGCCCCCATTCGAACGCAATCTCGATGGAGGGTCCGATGCACCACAAGAGCGTGTCCTACGCCGGATTCGCGCAGAATCCGGCGTTTCAAGCCAAGGTGGCCGGGGTCGTTGGCCGTGATGCCACGAAGCGCAGGGCGACCGGACGGAGGTCGTCCCTTTCCGTATGGGGGCTTCCCAGGATCGTTGTCGCCCTATGGGCGCTGAAGATCGTGCTGGTTATCCAGATGGGTGGTACCGGTTATACCGAGGTCATTCGTCCCCTGCAGGAAGGCAATGCCGTGGCACGCGCGGTGGGCACGATCCTCGAGCCTGATGTCATCACACTCGAGGCCGCGCGATATGCGCTGATCGGCAAGGATCTTCTGCGCGATATCTCGTACGTCTACTGAAGCCGTTCCAGATCGGCCCGGGTCAGCCCAAGATCGGCCAGTTGCCAGTCCGACATGCGAAGCAGGGTCTTCGGGCAGCGGGACCTTTTGGGGAACCGGTCGGCGACATTGAACAGGAAAGTTGAAATGCGGCTGGCGACAACCGTGCTGAGCGGTATGGCCGAGGAGCGGTGCAGGTCGTAGACGGTCATTGGAAACTCCGGCGTTGATACGTCGCGCCTGTGCCGCACGATGCCTCCCAAGGCAAGTGGAAGTTGCTGAAATATATAGGCTTTTTTAGATCTCGCAATGTCGCGATTCTGCCAGCGTGCGTCGCTTTTTTAATGCGCTGTCGCAAATGGATTTTGAACCGGTCGCAATTGGACCACTTGGCGGATGTTCGCGCTTCGTGCTAGGTTGTTTTCAAAACAACAACTAGGGCAGGCAGGATGCGCGTTCTTGGGATTGATCCCGGTCTTCGATGTCTCGGATGGGGCGTGATCGAGACCGAAGGCAGCCGGATTAGGCATGTCGCCAATGGCCTTTGCCGATCGGACGGTGGCGACGCCCTCGCGATTCGATTGATGGCGCTGCATCGACAGGTTGCCCAGGTCATTGCGGATCACGCCCCGGACGTGGCTGCGATCGAACAGACCTTTGTCAACTCGGATGGGGCGGGATCCCTGAAACTGGGTCAGGCCCGCGGGGTGGCCCTTCTGGCGCTGGCCCAGGCCGGACTTGAGATCGGGGAATATGCGCCGAACAAGGTCAAGAAGACCGTCGTCGGCGTCGGCCACGCAGCCAAGCCGCAGATCGATCACATGGTGCGGATGCAGCTTCCGGGCGCGGTCCCGGAAGGCCCGGACGCCGCGGACGCGTTGGCGATCGCGCTGTGCCACGCGGCCCATCTCGCCACGATGCGGGCCTGGGCGCAGGTGCGCGCATGATCGGGCGGCTGTCGGGACGGATCGGGTATATCGGCGACGATCATGTCCTGATCGACGTGGGCGGCGTGGGGTATGTGGTGTTCGTCTCGGACCGCACGCGCACCGCGCTGGCCGGGCCGGGGGAGGCAATCTCGCTCTATACCGATCTGCTGGTGCGCGAGGATATCCTGCAGCTTTTCGGGTTCCAGACGCTTCTGGAAAAGGAATGGCATCGTCTTTTGATGACGGTGCAGGGCATCGGCGCCCGTGCCTCGCTTGGCATCCTGGGGGCGCTGGGCCCAGAGGGTGTAGGCCGGGCGATTGCGCTTGGCGACGTCTCGGCGGTTCGGGCGGCACCGGGCGTCGGGCCGAAGATTGCGCAACGTGTCGTCAACGAATTGAAGGACAAAGCGCCGGCGATCATGGCGCTTGGCGCCCGGGAGGAGCCGCCGGTGACGACCGCGCGGCCCGCTGCGACCGTAGAGGTGCAGGCGCCCGAAGCCCCCGTTGTCGCGCCCACGCAATCGGCGCAGGCCGAGGCGATGTCGGCGCTTGGCAATCTGGGCTACGCCCCGGCGGAAGCGGCGCGGGCCGTCGCGCAGGCCGCCCGGGATACGCCCGACGCGGACACGACGACACTGATCCGGGCCGCGCTGCGCAGTCTGGCGCCCGGGGGGTAGGCCGATGTCGTTCCAAACACAAGTGCCACCAGCTCTGCGTGAGGTGCTGCCCCAATGAGCCCGCCCGACCCGACCTTGCGCCCCGAGCGGTTGCCCGACGATGACGGTCCCGCGATGCGGCCGCAGTCGCTTGATGCGTTCACCGGCCAAGCCGAGGCGCGTGCCAATCTCAAGGTCTTCATTGAAAGTGCGCGGATGCGCGGCAAGGCCATGGACCACGCCCTGTTCCACGGCCCCCCGGGTCTGGGTAAGACGACCCTCGCGCAGATCGTCGCGAAGGAACTGGGGGTGAATTTCCGGATGACCTCGGGGCCGGTTTTGGCGAAGGCCGGCGACCTTGCGGCGATCCTGACCAATCTCGAAGCGCGTGATGTCCTGTTTATCGACGAGATCCATCGGCTGAACCCGGTGGTCGAGGAAGTGCTGTACCCCGCGCTCGAGGATTTCGAGCTTGACCTCGTCATTGGCGAGGGTCCGGCCGCGCGCACGGTCCGTATCGAGCTTCAGCCCTTTACCCTAGTCGGGGCGACAACGCGTCTGGGCCTGTTGACAACTCCGTTGCGGGACCGCTTCGGCATTCCGATCCGCCTGCAATTCTACACGGTCGAGGAACTGCAAGCCATCGTGGCGCGCGGTGCTCGGCTTATGGGGATCGAGGCAGATCCGGACGGGGTCCGCGAAATCGCGGCGCGGGCCCGCGGCACCCCGAGGATCGCCGGGCGATTATTGCGGCGGGTGGTGGATTTCGCCCTTGTCGAAGGAGACGGCCGCTTGAGCCGGGAGCTTGCGGATCAGGCCCTTACGCGGCTTGGCGTCGACAAGCTGGGCCTGGACGGTGCGGACCGCCGGTACCTGACCCTGATCGCCGAGCATTATCAAGGTGGCCCCGTCGGGATCGAGACGCTGTCCGCCGCTTTGTCGGAAAGCCGCGACGCGCTTGAAGAGGTGATCGAGCCCTACCTGCTGCAGAACGGCCTGATCCAGCGGACCCCGCGTGGACGGATGCTGGCGCAGGGCGCCTGGACGCATCTTGGCCTCATGCCGCCCACCGTGCGCGGCGGCGACCTGTTCGACACCTGACCTAGCCCTAGCATTCGACCCATGACCGATACCGCGATGACCCCCGAAGAGATCAAGGACCTGTTCACCCGGTCCGACGGAACCTACGCCTTTGCCAGGTGGGGCCGACCCATTGCCCCCGTGGTGTTCGGCGTCGACGACCCAACCCTGTCCGTCATCAAGGGCGCGCTCGAGGCGGTGCTGCAACTGGCGGGACACGAACTGACGGAGACCGACCCCGAACTTGGGGTCAACTTTATGGTCTTCTTCATGCGCGAGTGGGACGAGCTGCGGCATGTCCCCGACCTCGACCGCCTGATACCTGACCTATACCCGCTTCTGGACCGGTTGGAGGGGATCGCGGCGAACCAGTATCGGATCTTCCGCTTCGACGAGGCCGGCGCGATCCGGGCCGCCTTCGTCTTCGTGCGTATGGATGAAGAGATGTCGAAGGTTCCGGCCGAGACCGTCGCGCTGGCCCAGGTCGTGCAGACCATCCTGCTCTGGTCGGACACGGCATTCACCAACCGGTCCGCACTGGCGCAAGCTCCGGGCGGGGCAGTGATCCTGCGGCCCGAGATCGGGGCGCTGATCCGTGCCGCGTATGAGCCAGTTATGCCCGCGGTCGCCGACGATGCCGCCCACGCGCTTCGCCTTTCTGCCCGCGTTGGCCGACCAAGCTGATGTTCGAGGTCACGGTCTATTACGAAGATACCGACATGGGCGGGGTCGTCTATCACGCGAATTACCTGAAATTCATCGAAAGGGCGCGCTCGGATTGGGTCGCCGCGCTGGGTGTCGATCAGCTGGCCCTGCGCGAGGCGGGAACCGTGTTTGTGGTTCGGCGCATCGCGGCCGATTTCCTTGCGCCGGCCCGATTGGGGGACGTCCTGCGCGTCTCGACCGAGGTCGAGACGGCGGGCGGGGTTCGGCTGACGTTGGTTCAGACGGTGCTGCGCGGCGACGAGGCCCTGTTCCGCGCGACGGTCGAGGTGGTTGCGATGGATCCCCAGACCGGGGCGCCCAAGAGACTGCCCGAAGTCATTCGCGCGCAGCGCTGACCGCGCCGGGCAAAACTTCGCCGATCCGGGCCGTTCCCCGGCCGTCTCACTCTATCGTGCAGTTTATATGGCTTTTGCACGAGGACTCCGCTAGGTAAGAGCGCAAAGAGGCTGAACACGGCCCGCACGGCGACGTAAACGAGCAGGACATATGGAAACCGAAGCCCTCGCAGCCGCGTCGGAGATTGATTTCTCCATGCTGGGATTATTCGCCCGCGCCTCATTCATCGTGAAGCTGGTGATGCTGCTTCTGATTGCGGCCAGCGTCTGGTCTTGGGCCATCGCCATCCGCAAGGTGTTGACGTTCCGGTCGGCCCGGTCCGAGGCGGCCGAATTCGACGCGGTCTTCTGGTCGGGCGAGCCCCTGGACAAGCTGTATCGCGAACTGGGCCCCGAGCCGGACGGCCGCGCGGCCGGCGTGTTCGCAGCCGGCATGACCGAATGGCAGCGATCCCACCGTGACGATGGCCGGATGATCCCCGGCGCGCAGGCCCGGATCGAACGCAGTATGGACGTGGCCATATCGCGCGAAGCCGAGGACTTGGAAAAGGGGTTGCCGATCCTGGCGACCATCGGCTCGACCGCCCCCTTCATCGGCCTTTTCGGCACGGTCTGGGGCATCATGACCGCCTTCATCGACATCGCCGAGCAGCAGAACACCAACCTTGCCGTCGTGGCCCCCGGCATCGCCGAGGCGCTTCTGGCCACCGGCCTGGGCCTTCTGGCGGCAATCCCGGCGGTTATCTTCTACAACAAGCTTTCGGCGGACCAGGGCCGGATCGTGGGCAGCTACGAAGCCTTCGCCGATGAATTCTCGACCATTCTGTCCCGGCAATTGGACGGCTGACATGGGGGCAGGGGTCGTTTCCAAGGAGGCGAGCGGCAGCCGCAGACGGCGGCGCAGCCGCGTCCGTCCGATGTCCGAGATCAACGTGACGCCCTTTGTCGACGTTATGCTGGTGCTTTTGATCATCTTCATGGTGTCGGCCCCGCTTCTGACCGTCGGCGTGCCGATCGAGCTGCCCGAAACGGCCGCCGAGGCACTGCCGACCGAGCAGGAAGAGCCGCTGACGATCACGCTGACCGCTGAAGGTGCGGTCCTGCTGATGGACAACGAAACCGAAAGCGACAACCTGATCGCGCAGCTTCGCGCCATCGCTGCAGAGCGTGAAAGCCGAAAGGTGTTCCTGCGCGCCGACGGGGCGATCCCCTACGCGCAGGTGGCCGAAGTGATGGGCGCTCTGAACGCCAGCGGGTTCAATCAGATCGGGCTTGTGACGGATTCGGGCGGGCGCAGGCTCGACGGAACGGACCAGTAGGCGAGGGGGCCCTGAGGGGGCATGGACACGCCGCTTATCATATCCTCGGTGGCGCATGTCGCGCTGATCCTGTTCCTTCTTCTGGGCGGGATTTTTCAGCGCGATCCCTTGCCGCCGGTCGAGTCGGCGGAAGTTACCGTGCTGAGCGAAGAGGAATTTGCCGCGCTGACCCGCCCCGAGGTCGGCGAGAGCGAGCCGCCCCCGATGGTCGAGGCCGAGGAGCCTTCGGCCGCCATCGACCAGACCGCCCCGGAGGAAGCCGAGATCCCAGAGGCCCCGCGCGTCACCGAACCGGCCCCGGAGCCCGAACCAGCACCGGAGCCCGAGCCGGTCCCCGATCCCCTCCCCGAGCCTGATCCCGTCCCGGAGGCCGAGATTGCCCCCGATGCCGCGGCCCCTGAGGCGCTGCCCCTGGATGACGTGAATACGCCCCGCCCGGCACCCCGTGTGGCCGAGGAAGCGACGCCCGAGCCTCCGCTGGAGGCTGAAACCGCCGACGCGCCAGAGGACGCCATCGCCCCGGAGCCCGACGACACTGCGGCCGAGGTGGTCGAAGATGAAGCCCCCGAGGCGCCGCCGGAAGCGACGACCGAGATCGTGACCGAGGCCGAAGAGCCGTCCTCGACCGTCGCCGACGCCGCGCCTGACAGTTCCTCCCGTCCCCGCAGCCGCCCCGAGCGAATTGCAGCCGTCGAACCCGAGCCCGAGCCGGAACCCGACCCCGAGCCGGCGCCCCAGACGCCTGGAGAGACATCCCGCGCCTCGTCCGACAACATTCAGGACGCGGTCGACGACACCATTGCGGGCCTTGAGGAACTGGTCGAACAAGGCACCCTCGAAGGCGCACCAGCCGGTCCCCCGCTGACCCAAGGCGAGACCGAGGCCTTTCGCCTGCAGGTCCGGCGCTGCTGGAACGTCGACGTGGGGTCCGAGGCCGCGAACGTTGTCATCACGATCCGCTTCAATATGACCCCGGACAACCAAGTGGTTTCCAGCTCGATCCAGCAGATCGCGGCCAGCGGCGGCTCGGCCGAGGCGATCCGGACGGCTTACGACTGGGGCCGACGCGCCATCCTTCGCTGCCAGGTCGAAGGCGGCGGTTATCAACTGCCGGTCGATAAATACGCCCAGTGGCAACAGGTCGAAGTGACCTTCAACCCCGCCGAGATGCGGATCAGGTAGGGACATGCTATGACCGCCCCCGAACCTAGAATTGGAGACAAGGCGATGAAGTTTCTTCGCGGCCTCGCGACGATGGCCCTTGCCCTGCTGCCGATGGCCCCGGCGACGGCACAGGACGGTCCCTTGCGCATCGAAATCACCGAAGGCGTGATCGAGCCGCTGCCCTTCGCGCTGCCGACGCTGATCGCCGAAACACCTGATGCGCAGCAGTGGGCGGAGCGGATCACGCAGGTGATCGCGGATGACCTGACCGGCACCGGCCTGTTCCGCCGCATCCCGCAGGACGCCTTCGTCAGCCAGATCACCGAGTTCACCCCGTCGGTCAACTATGCCAACTGGAAGGCGATCAACGCGCAAGCGCTGATTACCGGGGCCGTCGCGACCGGCGCGGACGGGTCGCTGACCGTCAAGTTCCGCCTGTTCGACGTCTTCTCCGAGGCGCCGTTGGGCGAGGGCTTGTCGCTGTCGGGTAGCCAGCAAAGTTGGCGACGCCTGGCGCACCGGGTGGCCGATCAGGTCTACAGCCGGATCACGGGCGAGTCGGGCTATTTCGATAGCCGCGTGGTCTTCGTGTCCGAGCAGGGACCGAAGAACGACCGGCAGAAGCGGCTGGCCGTGATGGATTATGACGGCGCCAATGTGCAGTACCTGACCGACAGTTCTTCGCTGGTGCTGGCACCGCGCTTCTCTCCCACGGGGGACCGCGTCCTCTACACCAGCTATCAAAGCGGCTTTCCCCGCATCTATGAGATGAACGTGGGTTCGGTCAGTCAGCGGTCCCTGCAGGTGCCGGCCGAATCGATGACCTTCGCGCCGCGCTATGCGCCCGACGGACAGACCATCGTCTTCTCGGCGTCGATCAACGGCAACACGGACATCTACCGCCTGCGCCCGGGTGGCGGGCCGGAACAGCTGACCAACGCCCCCTCGATCGAGACGGCGCCCAGCTATTCGCCGGACGGTAGCCAGATCGTCTTCGAAAGCGACCGCTCAGGCTCTCCGCAGCTTTACATCATGCCTTCGAATGGGGGCGAGGCGCGGAGGATCAGCTTCGGCGCGGGGCGCTACGGGACCCCGGTCTGGTCACCGCGGGGCGATTTGATTGCTTTCACCAAGCAGAACGAGGGGCGGTTCCACATCGGCGTCATGCGCACCGACGGCAGCGAGGAGCGTCTGCTGACGGCCAGCTTCCTGGACGAGGGGCCGACTTGGGCGCCGAATGGCCGCGTGCTGATGTTCACTCGCGAAAGCGCCGGTGCGGGCGGGCAACCAGCCCTGTATTCGGTCGACGTGTCGGGGCGGAACCTGCGTCGGGTCGAAACACCCGCCGCCGCGTCTGACCCCGCATGGTCGCCGCTGCTGCCTTGACGATTCACAGGACCGTTCATCGGTGCTAACAACACGTAAACCTATTCGCAGGAGAGCGCATTGATGCGTATCATCGGAAAACTTGGCCTTGTGCTCTGCGTCGCAGCTGTCGCGGCGTGTTCGAACCCCAATCGTTTCGGCGCAGGCGATCCGGGCGCTGGGACCGGCGCCGGCACCGGTATGGCCGGCGTGAATGACGGCGCGATCACGCAAGGTGCGCTCGATCCGTCCTCGCCCGCCTATTTCAACGAGACGATCGGGGATCGGGTGTTGTTCGCCGTTGATCAGTCCACCTTGGGCGACGCCGCGCGCCAGACCCTGATCGCCCAAGCCAACTGGCTGACCCAAAACCCGTCCTACACGGCCATCATCGAAGGCCACGCGGATGAGCAGGGCACGCGCGAATACAACCTTGCCCTCGGTGCGCGCCGCGCCGCTTCGGCCCGTGATTTCCTAGTCAGCCAAGGGGTCGCATCCAGTCGTCTTCGCACCGTCACCTACGGCAAGGAACGCCCGATCGAGGTCTGCTCGACCGAGGCCTGCTATGCCCAGAACCGCCGCGCCGTTACAGTGATCGCCGCCGGCGGACTGACGAGCTGATCGGATGCTGCGCGGTGTGATTTTCAGTCTCGCCCTGCTTCCGGGCCTCGCCTGGGCCCAGAGCGATGAGACGCTGGCAGACATCAAGCAGGACCTTGCGGTCCTGTCGACCGAGTTGCAGGGCCTTCAGCGCGAGTTGTCGACCACCGGCGGGCCGTCGGTGAACCTTGAAGGCACGGGTGCACTGGCCCGCATCGACGCGATGGAGGCTGAATTGCGTCGGCTCACCGGCGCCACGGAGCGCATGGAGAACCGGATCAACGATGTGGTGTCCGACGGGACCAACCGGATTGGCGACCTCCGTTTCCGTGTTTGCGAAATCGAGGAAGGGTGCGACTTTGCCACGCTGGGCGAGACGCCCGCCCTTGGCGGCGTCGACACGCCGCCGCCGAGCCGGCCGGCGCCGGTGACGAACGGGGCCCAGCTTGCCGTTGGGGAACAGGAAGACTTCGATCGGGCGAAGGAGGCCCTCGACTCCGGTAGCTTTCGCAGCGCCGCAGACCAGTTCCAGGCCTTTACCGAGACCTACACGGGCGGCCCGCTGACCGGTGAGGCGCATTATCTTCGCGGCGATGCCCTGAGCCAGCTCGGCGAGGACGCCGAGGCGGCGCGCGCCTATCTCGACGCGTTCTCGGGGCAGCCCGAGGGTCCGCGCGCGGCCGATGCGCTGTTGCAACTCGGTCTCAAGCTGGAGACGCTGGGACAGACCGCGGATGCCTGCGCCACGCTGGGCGAAGTCCCGGGGCGGTTCCCGGCGTCCGAGGCCGCCGCCGAGGCTGAGGCTGCGCGGGCCCGTTTGTCCTGCTCCTGACCCGTGGCCGACAGGGCCGATCCGGTATCCTGCCTTGCCGGGATTGCGATACCTGACCACCGGATCGGCATCGCCGTATCCGGTGGTGGGGACAGCCTGGCCGCCCTCGTAGCGGCCTGCGAAGCGGGCCTGAACGTCCGGGCGGCGACCGTCGATCACGGCCTGCGCCCCGAAAGCCGACGCGAAGCCGAGACGGTCGCGCAATTCTGCGGCGAGCGTGGCATCCCGCATCGTATCCTGTCGTGGAACTGGGACGGAACTGGCAATCTGTCCGCAAATGCACGTGAAGGGCGTCTACAGGCCCTGGCTGAATGGGCATCCGCCGAAGACCTTGCTTGCGTGGTCCTTGGCCATACCCGGGACGACGTCGCCGAGACTTTCGTGATGCGTCTGGCGCGCAAATCAGGCGTCGACGGTCTCTCCACCATGCGCGCCTCTTTCACGGTCGATAATGTCCGGTTCGTCCGGCCGCTTTTATGTGTGTCGCGTGCTTCCCTCCGCGCGTTCCTCACCGCCCGCGGGCACGACTGGATCGAGGATCCGACCAACTGCGACCCGACCTATGAGCGCGCGCGCATCCGGGCCGGACTGACCGCATTGCAGGGCCTGGGGATTGATGCGGATACGCTGGCGGCTGTTGCCGATCAGATGCGCGGGGCGCGCACGGCGCTGGATGCCACGGCATTGAACCTTGTCGATCGGCATTGCCGCCAAACGGCTGGAGCCCTTGTCATATCTCACCGGCTCCATGACGAGCCTGAGGAACTGGTGCGGCGCGTCTATGTCGCCTCGCTTCGGTGGGTGGGGGCACAAGCATACGCCCCGCGGCGCGACGATGCCGCACGTTTCATCGCCGCGGCGAAGGCAGGCCGGGATGCCACTCTGCACGGCGTTCGCCTTATCTCGCAGTCAAGCGAGGCGCTAATGGTGCGTGAATACGATGCCGTTCGCGGACGCTCCGGCCGGGTGAACGATCCCTGGGACCAAAGATGGCGTCTTGCAGGTCCCAGTCTGGACGGGGCCGAGGTACGTGATTTGGGTCCGGACGGGCTTTCGCAATGTCCTGACTGGCGCAAGACCGGGCTGCGCCGCGAGATCCTGCTTCCCACCCCGGCAATCTGGCAGGGTGACTTCCTTGTAGCGGCCCCCCTCGCCGGGCTGAGCGATGGTTGGACGGCTATGACGGCGTCTTTCCGCGACGAATTCGCGCCAATGGACTCTATCGATTGAATCACTGGCGCTAGTGGTTATCTATTGGGTCGACTACGGGCGCGGGTATTCCTGCGACCGACACTCCCACCCTAGGAGGTTTTCTTGGGAAACGCGCGTAATATCGCTTTCTGGGCCGTTCTGTTCTTGCTCGTCCTGGCGCTCTTCAACCTGTTCTCGGGTGGGCAATCATCGCTCAACGCGCGTTCGGTCAGCTATTCGGATTTCGTCGAACAGGTCGAAAGCGGTGAGGTTTCGACTGTCACACTCGATGGTGAGCGGGTGCTGTTCCGCGGTGCCGACGGGCAGGACTATTCGACCGTCCGCCCCGACGAGGGCGGTGAACTTACCGATCGCCTGCTGGCCAACGACGTCACCATCAACGCCAAACCGCAGGAGCAGTCCGGATTCACTACGATCCTGATGACCTTCCTGCCATTCCTTCTGCTGATCGGCGTCTGGATCTACTTCATGAACCGGATGCAGGGCGGCGGCAAAGGCGGGGCTATGGGCTTTGGCAAGTCCAAGGCCAAGCTTCTGACAGAGAAGCATGGCCGCGTTACCTTCGACGACGTGGCGGGCATCGACGAGGCCAAGGATGACTTGGAAGAGATCGTAGAATTTCTGCGCAACCCGCAGAAATTCTCCCGCCTCGGCGGCAAGATACCCAAGGGTGCGCTTCTGGTTGGCCCTCCGGGTACGGGTAAGACGCTGTTGGCCCGCGCCGTGGCGGGCGAAGCAGGCGTGCCGTTCTTCACCATTTCGGGGTCCGACTTCGTTGAGATGTTCGTGGGTGTGGGTGCGTCCCGTGTCCGGGACATGTTCGAACAGGCCAAGAAGAACGCGCCCTGCATCGTGTTCATCGACGAGATCGACGCCGTTGGCCGTTCGCGCGGCGTGGGCTATGGCGGGGGCAACGACGAGCGCGAGCAGACGCTGAACCAGCTTCTGGTCGAGATGGATGGGTTCGAGGCGAACGAGGGTATCATCATCGTCGCCGCGACCAACCGTCCCGACGTGCTCGACCCCGCGCTGCTGCGTCCGGGCCGCTTCGACCGCCAGGTCCAGGTGCCGAATCCCGACATTAAGGGACGCGAGAAGATCCTCGGCGTTCACGCCCGCAAGGTGCCGCTGGGACCGAATGTCGACCTGCGCATCATCGCGCGCGGCACTCCGGGGTTCTCCGGCGCGGATCTTGCGAACCTCGTGAACGAGGCCGCGTTGATGGCAGCGCGCGTCGGTCGGCGCTTCGTCACGATGGACGATTTCGAAAATGCCAAGGACAAGGTCATGATGGGTGCCGAGCGTCGGTCCATGGTCATGACGGAGGATGAGAAAAAGCTGACCGCCTATCATGAAGCCGGGCATGCTGTCGTGGGCCTGAACGTCCCGCAGCACGACCCCGTTCACAAGGCCACCATCATTCCTCGGGGACGCGCCCTGGGTCTCGTCCTCTCACTGCCTGAGCGGGACCAGCTTTCGGTCAGCTACACGAAGTACACGTCGAAGATCGCCATGGCGATGGGCGGGCGAGTCGCGGAGGAGTTGAAGTTCGGAAAAGAGAACGTCACTTCCGGTGCCGCGTCGGACATCCAACAGGTGACCAAGATTGCCCGTGCGATGATCACACAATTCGGGTTCGACGACGAGATCGGGTATATTGATTATGCTAACGAACAGCAGAGCTACCTTGGCGGCTACTCCGGCGGCAAGGATCATTCGGCAGCGACCCAGCGTTTGATCGACGAGAAAGTGCGCGCGCTGGTCGACGAAGGTTACCAGACCGCCAAGCGTATCCTGACCGAAAAGCGAGACGAGTGGGAGCGGTTGGCCCAGGGTCTGCTGGAGTATGAAACCCTGACAGGCCCCGAGATCACGAAGGTCATCAACGGAGAACCGCTGAACCGCGGTGACGACGATGACACGCCGGATCAGGGAAACACTTCGTCTATAGCCTCGATCCCCAAGACAAAGCCCAAGGCCAAACCCGATGGCGGACTGGAACCGGAACCCACCTGATCAGAGGGGCCGCGCAAGCGGCCCTTTTTCTTTCTTCGGGATCCGCTAGAGGATAGGTTCAGCCACCCGGAGATCACGATGCCCGCGCTCATTCCAACTGACTACTCGGCTACGGTCGTCTGGCTTGGCGTGGTGCCATACCGAGCGCGCGCGGAGATCGACGGGCGCGCGGTGGATGAAATGCCCCTCGACTTCGGGGGGATGGCCGGAGAGCATCACGCCGGGCGTATCAGACCCTCGTGTTCGCGCGTGATCGCCCAGCATCCCCGCGACACCGAGATTGCCAATGTCCGCCAACTGTCCGTGGTGTCGCTGGAGGAAATGGATCAGATCGCCTGCAAGATCGGTTTGCCCGAGCTAAAGCCCGAATGGCTGGGGGCGTCCGTGGTCTTGACCGGTCTGCCTGATTTCAGCCACTTACCGCCCTCTTCCCGTCTGCAGGGACCGGACGGCGTCACCCTGGTGGTCGATATGCAGAACCGCCCTTGCAACCTGCCGACCAAGACGATCGTGGAAGAGGTTGGAGATCCCGGTCGGGGCTTCAAGGCCGCCGCCGAAGGGCTCAGGGGAGTGACGGCTTGGGTCGAGCGGCCGGGAACGCTGAGTCGCGGCGACCGCCTGCGGCTGCATATCCCGGACCAACGGGGCTGGTCGGGCGCACGGTAACGACTCGGATGGGAACCAGGCGATCCTTCGCTGTGTTACAATGTCAAGCACAACGGAGACGTGACAATGAGCAGCGTTATCTTCGCGATCCACGGCGGAATGTTCTTGGGAATCGCACTCGGCGCCCTGGCGTTAATCTAAACCTTTAATGGACTACCGAGCTTTGCCGCTGCCTAAATCGAGCAGCGGCGAAGTCTTTTTAAACTGGTATCATCGTTCCCTGCAGAAGCGCGATATCCTTCTCAATACCGTCGGCCACCGCCGAGACAGTTGCGGTCACGACGACTATTCTCCGGCCCGTCTTCACCACTTTTCCCCGCGCGATCAGCCTGTCCCCTGCACAGGGGCGAAGCAGGTTGATCTTCATCTCGACCGTCATGACCTCACCGGCGAAGGTGGTCAGCGCCGCATACCCAGCAGCTGAGTCCCCGATAGAGAAGGCCAGACCCGCATGGCCATAGCCATGCTGTTGCAACGCTCCGTCATGCACCGGTGCCTCGACGGTTGCAAAACCCTCACCGAGCTCGGTCATTTCCGCGCCAAGCGTCGTCATCATGCTCTGGCGGGCGAAACTGCGTCGGATCTCGTCGTAGGTCACGCGCGGGCGCCTTGGGGCACTGGGACCGCGCAGGGTCTTTGCCCTGTCAGGATGGCGCACGCGTCCTCTGCCATCAGCGAACGCAGCGCCGGGTTCAGCCAGTCCAACCCCCCGGTATAGGTTCCGTATGCGGGCAGGATGGCGTGCGTGCCGTCGTAAAGACAGCATGGACGAGAGACCGAGCGTCCCCGCAGAACAAGCCGTGCCTTGGGGTGATAGTGACCCGAGATTTCACCGGGGCTTCGGGTCGTGATGTGACGGAAGACCAATGGTCCGACCGAAAGCTCCGGCCGGGACCGTCCTCCAAGATCATGCAGGGCCGGATCGTGGTTCCCCGTGATCCACACCCAGTCGCGCCCGGCCTGCATGCGGGCGATCCACAGCTTTTCGGCAATCCCCAGCCCTTCCCGCGCAGCATCGTCGTCGAAACTGTCGCCAAGGCAGATCACCCGCTGCGGCTTGGTCGCCAGAACGTCGGCGTCAAGACGTGCAAGGGTGTCGCGGGTTTCGTAGGGCGGCAGCATTTGCCCAGACCGTCTGGCCACCCGTTCGGATTTGCCAAAATGGAGGTCCGATACGACAAGGGTGCCTGCCTTGGGCCACCATAAGGCCCCCGTCGACAGGAGGCGCAACCGCTCGTTCTGAAGCGCGAATTCAAAGAAGTTCATGGTCCGTTCAATAGCCATTGCCCACCCGGCGCACAAGCGAGCGATGCGATTATCGCCGCGAGGGGCGATGCACAAGGTGTTCAGAACGGCACACGCCAGCGCCGCGCGTCTTCTTGCGTAATCGCCAATCCGGCCCCTTCCATCAGGCGGGCGGCTTCGTCTTCCAGCAAGCGTTCCGTGCCTGCGCCCTCGACCGGGACACGCCCGGCTTCCAGGAACAAAGGAGCGGCGAGGGGTGTGGGGCGGTCCGTTACGACATGGTCGATACGGCCGGCGGTGCGTGTCAGAAGCTCTTCGATCCGCCCGAAATCGACTAGTCCCTTCAGTGCTTCCTCCCGAGTGATATCCAGAAGCAGGTGACCGGGATCATGCCGCCGTAGGGTGTCGTAGAGGATATCGGACGAGAAGGTTGCCTGCTTGCCCGACCTTCGCTGCCCCCGCGTCTGCCGGTCAATCAGCCCGGCAATGACAGCGGATTGCTTGAATGTGCGTTTCATGACGGCATTGGCGCCCAACCACGTTTCGAACGCGGTGCGCAGATCGTCTCCGTCGAACAGGGGGGCTGGATCCTCCAACCGGTCGAGGCCCCAGATCAGCGTCGCATAGTCGGTCGACACGAAGCCTAAAGGGTGCAAGCCGGCCGTTTCCATCTGGGCGGTCATCAGAAGACCGAGGGTCTGCATGGCGTTCCGCCCCGCGAAACCGTAGACGCACGTGTACTCCCGGCCGAGGAACGGAAAACTCTCGACCAGTATACGGTCGGTTTCGGGCAGGCGGGACTTGTCTCGTTGCAGGTGCAACCAGTCCCGCGTCGCGTCGGGAAGCTCAGGCCAATCTTCCTGCCCGAACATCCGCAAGATTCGGTGGCTGAGCTGCGTTGAGGTCGCGAATTTCGTCCCCATGAAGGTCGCGATCTTCGGCGGCTTTTCGGGGCGGCGGGTCACTTCGACCACCATCTCGCGCAAGTTCTCATAGCGCACGATCTCGCCGCCGATCAGGAAGGTGTCACCGGGGGTCAGGGTCGCCGCGAACCCTTCCTCGACCTCGCCGAGCGGGGTGCCTCCACGCCGGTTCTTCAGCCGCACCTTCACCAGATCCGTGTCCATGATGGTCCCGACGTTCTGCCGGATCCGTTGGGTCCCACGGGGGTCGCGCAGGGACCAAAGGCCGTCTCGCTCGATCAGCCTTTGCCACTGGTCATAAGCGCGCAAGGCGTAGCCGCCGGTGGCGACAAAATCGAGGCAGCGGTCGAAGGCCCCGCGGCTCAGGTCGGCATAGCCGCCGACCGTCTTCACTTCGGCGTACAATTCCTCGGCCCGGAACGGTCCAGAGGCGGCCCTGATTAGAATGTGTTGGCACAAGACGTCCCTGGGGCCGGGCCCGCGAGGATCGCCATCCAGGTCGCGTTCCTTCACTGCCTCGAGCGCGGCAACACATTCCACGACCTCGAATCGATTGGCCGGGACCAGAAGCGCCTTGGAAGGCGCATTATAGCGATGGTTGGCTCGGCCGATCCGCTGAACAAGACGCTTTACGTTCTTCGGCGCCCCCACCTGAATGACCAGATCGACATCGCCCCAGTCGATGCCCAGATCCAGCGATCCGGTACACACTATGGCGCGCAGGCTGCCGTTTACCATCGCCTCTTCGGTCTTGGCCCGCTGTTCACGCGACAACGAGCCATGGTGGATGCCGATGGGGAGAGCCTCATCATTCTGAAGCCAAAGGTCGTGGAAGAACAGCTCTGCCTGCGCCCGCGTGTTGTGGAAGATCAAAGTGGTCTTGTGCCGCTTGACCTGATCCAGAACCGCGGGAATGGCATACCTTCCTCCGCCGCCGGCCCAGGGTGGTGCGATCCCGGTTTCCAACATGGCGATATCCGGGTCCGGTCCCGGGTCGGCATAGAGGATCTGGCACGGGTCGGGATGACGCGCCAGGAAACGGGCGATCGCTGAGGGATCCTCGACTGTTGCCGAAAGTCCGACGCGGCGAAGTTCCGGGACCAGAGCTTGCAGGCGTGACAGGCCGAGCATCAGTTGATCGCCCCGCTTGGATTCCGCCAGCGCATGAATTTCGTCCACGATGACCCGCTTAAGGCCCGCGAAAATCCGCGGCGCATCTTCGTAGGACAACAGCAGGGCCAGGCTTTCAGGGGTCGTCAGAAGGATATGGGGCGGATCTGCGCGCTGGCGCCGTTTTTGGGTGTAGGTGGTGTCGCCCGAACGATCCTCGATTCGGATCGGCAGCCCCATCTCGGTCACCGGGGCAGTCAGGTTGCGCCTGATGTCGGTGGCGAGCGCCTTCAGCGGCGAGACATAGAGAGTATGGAGCCCCTCATGCATGCCGTCCGCGAGTTCAGCCAGCGATGGCATAAACCCGGCGAGGGTCTTGCCGCCCCCGGTCGGCGCGATGAGGAGGAGGGCGTTGGCATCGGCCTGCTCCAGCATTTGCGCCTGGTGAGGATGAATGGACCAACCACGGGCGGCAAACCAGGCATCGAAGCTGGGGGGAAGGATGGTCATGATGCGCCATGTAATGCGCCGGTCCCCCGGATGCCATGCGTCCGTCCCGACCTAGTGTTCGGCGTCACCTTCTTCGACGAACAAGTTCGCCCAAGCCCGGTCGATCAAGGCCGGCGTCATCTGGTTCGGAATCCCCTCGAACGCGCAAATAGAGATGATCTGGTCGATCAGGAACACGGGCTGATAGTTCGCATAGACGTTGTCGATTTCAGGGTATCTGACCTTCATCAGATGGACCAGCGAGGCTTCGTCCAGGGGCATTCCCTTCTTCTTGGCGACCATCGCAAAGATCCTGAGGAAATCACGCTGGTTTGGCCCATCGATCTTGATCTTGTAAAAGATCCGACGCAGCGCAGCCTTGTCGAAGATCTTGTTCGGGTGGAAGTTGGTGGAGAAGATCACCAGCGTATCGAAAGGCACCTCGAACTTCTCGCCCGACTGAAGCGCCAAGATATCTTTCGACTCTTCAAGAGGCACGATCCAACGGTTGATAAGGGATTGGGGCGAATCCTCCTGCCGGCCGAGATCGTCAACGATGAATACGCCACCGGTAGATTTCAGTTGCAGCGGTGCCTGATAGGTTCGCGCGGTCGGGTTATAGACAAGGTCCAGCATTCCCAACCGAAGCTCGCCCCCCGTTATGACCGTGGGCCGGGTGCAAAGGACGTAGCGTGCGTCGTGTCGTTTCCGCAGGCGAAGGGCATTCGGATCGTCCGCCAGTTCCTCCACAGCCGTATGGACGATGGGGTCGTAGACGGTGATGACCTGACCTGCGTATTCGATGGCCCGAGGCACATAGATCGTATCGCCCAAAGCATCTCGAATCCCGCTGGAGATCGACGATTTCCCGTTTCCGGGGGGGCCGTACATCAGTATGGATCGCCCCGAGCCGACCGCGGGGCCAAGCTGATCGAGCAGATCGTCGGGCAGGATGAGATGGCCCATGGCGCCGGTCAGCCGGTCGCGGGTCATCGAGATGTTGCGGATCGACTGGCGTTTGACCTGCTCGGCGTACGTCGCCAAGGGGACCGGCATCGCGCCGAAGTACTCAGATTGCCCCAGGGCGTCCAACGCCCTTGCCTTCCCGGTGTCGGATAGCTTGAACTCCATCTCGTTCCCGGCGCCGGCGTGAAGCGTGCCGGTCGCCTCGAGCAGTTTCTGCTGACGTGCCTCGTCGATCAGGGCTTGCGTCACGGTCAGAGGCAAGGCGATCGCGCGGGAAATCTCGCTGACGGTGGCGGCATTCGTCCGGAAAACCGTCTTCAAAACGATATCCCGCATCATCACCCGTGGCAGGCCCACGTCTTCGACGGTCTTGGGGGCCGGCGGCTGCGTGGGTGGGCTGACGGGCATGTTCATGAGGCATTATCCCTTGCTTGATAGCGTGTCCGCGGCGCCGCGGTGCGTCCGCCGGACGGGCGTGCGTTGCGCTTTCCCTTCGTGGCCGGCGGAACGGGCGATACTAAGGCGAAAAGGTGAAGGAAGACGGGAATGACCCCCAGATTGTTCGCGATCCCGACGGTCTTTGCGTTCGCGGTAATCCTAGGTGTGACCGCGCTGAACCTGTCGACCGCGGCCATCTACGGCACCCAGTTCGAGGGGGACGTGATCCATTTGATGGACATCGTCCTTCGCATGGCGGTCGGTGAATTGCCGCATCTTGATTTCATGACCCCCATAGGCATCCTGGCCTTTGCCCCCATCTCGATTTTCGTCGCGACGGGGGTCGAGCCCGGTCATTCGGTCTTCTTGGGGCAGGCGGTCGTCGCAGTTGCGCTGACCCCCTTGGTCGTTTGGGTTGCTGTGAGCCGGTTCGATGGCTGGCTTCGGCTGATCTATGTCGCTGTGGTTCTGGTCTTTGCCCTGGGCTTGGTACAGGGGACGGCAAGCCCCCAGGTCTCTTTGTCAATGCATTATAACAGATGGGGCTGGGCGCTGGCCTTCGTTGCATTGCCCTGCGCAATGCTCCCATCGAGAAGACACCACGGACTTGCGGACGCCCTCGCGATCGCGTTGCCCCTTGCCGCATTGATCCTGTTGAAGGCGACTTTCGCGATCGCGTTGATCCCAGGGATTGTCGCGCTTTTGCTGGGCCGACGGCAGTATAAATGCTTGGCCCTGGGACTGGGGATCGGGACGTTCGCTCTTGCGGGCTTCACGCTTTGGTCCGGTCTGGAGTACTGGTTTGCCTATAGCGACGATCTATTGGCAACCGCCGGATCGGCCTCCCGGGCGTACCCTGGCCTGCCAATCGACAAGATGATCGTCGCGCCGGATCATCTGGTGGGTCATGCAGCGATACTGGCTTCAATCATTTTGCTCCGCCGGATCGGCGACAGGGTCCTGGGGCTGGGTCTACTGCTGCTGGTTCCAGGATTCGTCTATATAACATGGCAAAATTTCGAGAATGACCCTGTATGGACCGCAATCGCCGGTATTGTGCTTCTTGCCAGCAGTGGCCAGTCGGCCAGGCCCAACCAGGGGCTGGTGATCGCTGCCGTCGTGCTTCTGGGCGTTTCAGCCCCTTCGGTGGTGAATATTGCGTATTCCCCGATCCGCAATGCCAGCGCAGACCCCGCCGAGTACACCGAGCTGATCCCCGGACATCACGACCTGTTGACCCTCGAGTTCAGGGCCCGGCGGATGGACCTTCGGGTCTATGGCACCGAACAGGGGAGCGCGGATTTCAGCTTTGCAGATATTGGCGCCGATCTGCAGGGGGGTGCCGAGGCACGGTGTACGCTGGAGCTTGGGTTGGCCCGGTGGCTCGGCCTTGCCGCAGAGGAACTGGAAACGACAGGGTTCGGCCAAAAGCGTGTGCTCGTCGCGGATCTGATCGGTCCGCTATGGCTGTTCAGCACTGATTTTCCGAGGTTGGCGGGCTCTGCCCCATGGGTCTATGGCGGCGCGCCGGGGCTCGATATGGCAGAAATGCTGCTTGTGCCGACCTGTCCCACGTCCCGTGCGACACAGACGATGATGCTCGAATTCCTCGCGAACGCGGGATACGCTCTTGAACGATTGCATGAAACAGACCGCTACGCCCTGTACGACCTTCGCCCGGATCAGCCTATTGCGGCGAACGTGAAATAGAGGCTGAGCGTCGGCCCCAGTGCCAACCCCATGGGGAACTTCGGATTTGTCCAGCTTTCCCAGTGGGGCAATGCGTTGCGCACTCCGGGGATTGCCCGCAGCACACGGTGCGCGATGAACGTGACCAGAAGGATCACGGCCAGAAGATAGATCACCGCAACGGCATCCTGTGGCATGATAAACGGGGTGGCCGCCGCGATGAATTTCGCGTCACCGGCCCCCAGAATGCCGCCCGCATTCAGTGCGAAACCGATCGCCAAGGCGATTATGCCGAACAGGAGATGCCAGGCAAATGTCGACACCGGGAACGCGAAGGCGCCAGAGGCGAGAAAGACGGCGATCAAACCGATGACCGCATTATTTCTGATCTTCATCGAGCGTATATCCGACAGTGCCACCCAGATGCAGAAGGGCAGGGTGAGCACCAGGAACGTCACGGCGGCCCCTTGGGGCAGGGTCAGGTCGAACATCAGTTCCGGACGTTGGACGACAGCGCCTCAAGCGCAGTATGAGCTACGTCGAAATGTTGCGGGTGCGTTTCGATCGCCTCGCGCAGAAGCCCCTCACCGACGGCGACGTCGCCCTGCTTGATGGCGGCTAGGGCCAGCGTGTGCAGAAGCTGGGCGCGCTCGGTCTGAGTCGTCTGCACTGCAGGCAATGTATAGTTACGCTGGGCCCCACGCGCGAGCGCGATGTTGTTCTTTGCGGTAAAGAGGTCGGGTTCATAGGAAAGTGACTGGGCGAACAGACGCTCGGCCTCGGCATAGGAACCCCGGCTCAACTTGGAGAAACCCCAATTGTTGAGCACGCCCGCAGGCGCATTCGTAAGACCGACCGCGGTTTCATAGAAGCTGTCCGCCTTGGCCCAATCGCCATGGCTGTCAGCAATCATCGCTTCGAGTCGATAGCGTTTGTAAGGCCGAAAATTAGGCGGTAGTTGGTTGACCTGTCGTTCGGCCTCGGCCCACTCGCCGCTGCGGATCAGGGCATCGGCCAGGGAAAGCGTGTCTTCCTCGGTGGCCTCCTTGTGGTTGGTCACCTTCATCCAAACGGGGATGGCTTGGCTAGGCTGCTTGGCTCGGACCAGTGCCTTGGCTAGGTTGCGCTGCAGGTCGATGCGCCCGGGGTCTTGGCCGGTCGCCCTGCGGAAATAACTAACCGCCTCGTTGGGGTCCGCCGATGACAGCATGAGGTCGTTGAGGTTCGACTCGTCGACCACGTTCAGGTCTTTCAGAGCACGGTCCACCTCGGCAGAGCCGGAGCGTCCGCCACAGCCCGACACCATGACCATTGCGCCCAAACAGAGCGTTGCGAGAATCCTGTGGCGCATTTTGACTGCGTCCTTGTCTGCCCGATCCCGGCTTGCGCTTCTCAGGTCGCGGACAGCAGCCTGTAGTTGCCGTTACCGCGACGAACGAGTGCGAAGCTCATGTTCTCCTGGGGAGTGTAGACGGAATTGTCGGCCAGAGATAGCGCCCGGGTCAGATTGGCGCGGATATCGTCACTTTGGCCACTATCGGCAGCAAAAGCTGCCCGGAAGAACAGGCTGGCTTCGGCGACCCGCCCCGTTTCCATCAGCACGACGCCCAGATTGTTCAGCGCCGGGACGAAGCTATCGTCCTTTTCAATGGCTTCGCGGAACCGATCCTCCGCCTGCCCAAGCCGCCCAAGTTTCAGATCCGTCGCCCCCAGGGCCGAAAGAACATCTGCCGTCATTCCGATCTCGGCCGCTTTGCGCAGATAGGCCTTCCGCGCGAGCTCATATTCTCCGGCTTCCATAAGCCGGTGGCCCACGACTAGTCCGTCGACGATGTCGGCATTTCGATCCACGCCCGGGGGGACGGCGCTAATTGGCCGATCCGGAAGCGCGCCGGTGCAAGAGGATAGCAGCAGCACAAGGATCGAAACACAGATGCGCAATTCGGATTACTGTCCCATTTTTCCCAGAGTTTCGGCGATGTGGTAGACGGATGGCCCCAAAAGGATGATCAAAAGCGGCGGCACCGTCAGCATCATTGTCGCCAGGGTCATCTTCGTCGGCAGTGTATTCGCTTTTTCTTCCGCGCGCATGACCCGCTTATCGCGCATCTCCTCGGCATAGACCCGCAAGGCTTCCGCAATCGAGGTACCGAAGGCGGCGGACTGGATCAACACGGTTACGAAGTTCGAAACGTCCGACACGCCGGAACGTTCGGACATGTCCCTGAGCACTTGCGGTTTGTCCTTCCCGGCCTTGATCTCCTGGCTGACCATTTCGAACTCGTCAGCAAGCGCTGGGAAGCCCGCCCGGATCTCTTTCGACACCCGGGCGATGGCGTGGTCCATCGACTGACCGGCTTCCACGCAGACCAACATCATGTCGAGAGAGTCGGGAAACCCGTTGACGATCTGCTCCTGACGTTCCTGCAATCGTTTCGTGACCCAGTATTTCGGAAGGCCATAGCCGATAGCCCCGGGGACGACGGTGTAGAGCATCATGTTGGTCGTCGAAACTTCGCCGCTTGAACTGCTGGCGATCGCGTAGATCAACCCGAATGCCAGGAAAAGCAGGGCCAAGGCAAACTGCGCGAAGTGGAACAGGCGCACGGCGTTCGCCCCGCGATACCCAGCGCGGACCAGCTTCAGCTTTACGGCTGAATACTCCTCGGCGTTCTGAGGCTCGAGGAAGGTCGAGTATTTTTCCAGTTTCTCGTGTCGCCCGTTGTCCAGCCTGAGGGACTGGCCGTCCGCAGTCTCGGCACGGCGCACTTCTCGCGCCATCTTCTGGAACTTTTCCATCGGATCGGGGCGGCGTTTCAGCAAGACCAGCAGAGCGATGGCCACAAGCCCAATCCCGATCGCCCCAGCGACAAGCAGCGGTCCGAGGGGGCCAAATAGCTGGACGATAAGGTCGGTTAACGCGGACATGGGTCAGACCTTAATATTCACGAGGGCCTTCATCACGAAGATGTTGGCGATAAGGAAACCGGCCACTACGACACAGGCAGGAATGAAATAGACCGTCTCCTTCACCTCGTCGAAATATGTCGGCTGGATGACATTGATCATGATGAGCGCGCCGATGGGAAAGATCGACAGGAACATGCCGGACCATTTGGCCTCGGCAGTGATGGCCTTGACCCTGCGAAACAGTTTGAACCGCGCGCGGATTACCTTGGCGAGGCCATGCAGAACCTCTGCGAGATTGCCGCCCGATTGCTGTTGAATGGTCACGGCCACGGCGAGAAAGCGCAAATCCTGCATATCGAGCCGTTCGGCCATGGATTTCAGAGCCTCGCCGACATCGCGGCCATACGCGCTCTCGTCCGCGATCACACCCATTTCCGAACCCAAGGGATCGGGCACTTCCTTGGCGACGGCGTTCAACGCCGAAGAGAACGGATGCCCGACACGCAGGCTGCGCACCATCAGTTCGACGGCATCCGGCAGTTGTTCTTCAATGAGGGCCATTCGCTTCTTGGCCTTCTGGTTGACCCAGACAAACACCCCTCCGAAACCTATGGCGATCGCGCAAACGATGCGCACCGGCGTCTGGGCGCCGGTTCCCAGCGTCAGACCGGTATAGGCCAACAGGGAAAAGGCGATCATCACGCCTATAAGCTGCGCGGGCGTGAAGGCGATATTGGCCTTCTGAGCCTTGGCCGAAAGCAAAGAATAGAGCGGCAGCTTCCGGCCCTGCATGTGCTGCGTCATTTCCTTGCGAAGCTGCTGCAGGACTTGTTCGCGACCTTGCCCCTTGTCCAGCATCTCCAGCCGGCGATTTACCCGGGAATTCAAGGAAATCGACTTGCCGAAGACGGTCAGGTAAACCCCTTCGACCAGAAGCAGGACGGCCGCGAAGATGACGCCGTAGACGATCAGTTCCGTCGGGATCTGCATTGCTTAGCCTTTCACCGGCTCGTAGATATCAGCCGGCAAGTTGAAGCCCCACATCTTGAACCGCTCGGAAAAATGGGATCGGACGCCGGTTCCGGTGAAATGCCCGAGGATCTTGTTGTCCGGGGTCAATCCAGTGCGTTGGAACCGGAAGACTTCCTGCATCGAGATCACGTCGCCCTCCATGCCGGCGACTTCAGTGATCGAGGTCATGCGTCGCGTTCCATCCTGCAGACGGCTGGCCTGCACAATCAGGTGAACGGCCGACGCGATCTGGCTTCTGACGGCCTTCAGGGGCATCTCGATCCCTGCCATTGCAATCATGTTCTCCAGGCGGCTGACTGCATCGCGGGCCGAGTTGGCGTGAATTGTCGTCATTGACCCGTCATGCCCGGTATTCATGGCCTGAAGCATGTCGATGACTTCTTCGCCGCGGGTCTCGCCGACGATAATGCGGTCGGGACGCATGCGCAGGGCGTTCTTGAGGCAATCGCGCTGACTGACGGCGCCCTTGCCCTCGACGTTGGCCGGGCGACTTTCCATCCGTCCCACATGGGTCTGTTGAAGCTGAAGTTCTGCGGTGTCTTCGATCGTCAGAATGCGCTCGCTATTGTCGATGAAGGATGAAAGCGCATTGAGTGTAGTCGTCTTGCCGGACCCGGTACCGCCCGAAACGATGACGTTCAGACGCGTGGAAACCGCAGCCTCAAGATACAATGCCATTTCGTCGGTAAAGGCGCCAAAACTGACCAGGTCAGAAATCGCGAGCTTTTCCTTCTTGAATTTACGGATGGAAACCAGCGATCCGTCGACGGCAATCGGGGGCACCATGGCGTTGAAGCGGGAACCGTCGGCGAGGCGCGCGTCCACGTAAGGATTAGATTCGTCCACCCGCCTCCCGACCGCCGAGACGATCTTGTCGATGATGCGCAGAAGGTGACGTTCATCCTTGAACGTGATGTCCGTCAGTTCCAGCCGGCCGCTGCGTTCCACGAATATCTGCTGCGGGCCGTTCACCAAGATATCGTTTACGCTGTCGTCCTTCAAAAGCGTCTCAAGCGGGCCGAGACCCTTCACCTCGTCATAAAGTTCCTGGTTCAGCTGCTGCCGTTCGTCGCGATTCAGAACAACCCCAAGGTCTCCCAGGGCCTCGGATGAGATCGCCATGATCTCTGCCTTCAGGTCCTGCTCGTCCGCTTGGTCCAGCGCGGCGAGGTTCAGGTTCTCGAGAAGTTCCTTGTGCAGCTTAACCTTGATATCGCCCAAACGCTCTTTCCGGCGCTTGTCCCGGTCAGGAGGGGCGACCTGCGCAGCCGACTGCCGCATCGGGCGGACGTTTTCGGGCAGCTTGGTCTTCGGGAGCTCCGAGTTCTGCGCGGGCAGAGCGGCGGCCCGGGAAGGAGGTGCTCCCGTCTTCTTGTATCGAGAGAACATCTCAGGTCTCCAGCGTGCTGCGGTTTAAATTATGGGCCGATTCCGCGAGCTTCAGGATCTCTTTGCGGAGAGGGTTCTTCTTGGCCGACACCGCCAAGGGAAGGCCGCCGTCATTCGCCTCCGTCACAGCCGCGCCGCCATCGGGAAGATGCACCTCGATCGAGACACCCAGGCTTTCGGCAAGGCGCTTGAGACGGCTTTTGCCGGTCAGATCCATGAATTTTGGTGCGCGGTTCATGATGAAACGCAGCTTCTCGAACGGAAGATCCTCTGCACGCAAGGCGCGTATCAGCCTCAGGGCGTTCTGCGCGGAACGCATGTCGATCTGCATCAATGCAAAGTAAACATGCGCACGATTTAGGACGGTTTCGGTCCACTGAACGACCGTCGACGGCATGTCGATTACGACATAGTCGAACTGAGAACAGGCGATATCCAGAAGCCGGTCGACTTCGTTTTGCTGGAGCATGTCCAGGGGCAGCAGCTCCGGCGGCGATGTTAGAACGTGCAGGCGGTCGTCATGCCTTACCATCGCCTGCATCAGGCTTTCCGCGTCCATCGTTTCGGTCTCGGACAGAAGCTCTATCACGGCATCGCGCTGTGGCACATCGAGGTAGGTTGCGACGGCGCCCATCTGCAGGTCCAAGTCCAAGATGCATACCCGGGGCAGGGAAGGCCCCCCGAGCTGGCTGAGCTCGTTTGCAAGGTTGACGGCAAATGTGGTCGCCCCGACACCTCCCGCCAAGCCGTGAACCGGAAGCACCACGCCGTTGCGATCCGTTCCACCGGTCCTGACCTGAAGCACCGTCGCGGCATTCGCCTTGTCGTGGTCAGGCGCTGTAGCCGGTTCCGGCTTCGATAGCCTGTCGATCGCATCCTGCAACGCCCGATCCGGGATCGGATAGGGAATGAATTCTGCCGCCCCGAGCCGTAGAAGCCGGTGCAGAAGCATTGGACTTATGCCTTCGGCGATCAGCAGGACCGATATGTTCTTGGCGACCGCGGTACTGATCAACTGGGCGATGCTATCGGCAGCTGCTTCATCCTCGCGATCGAGCGCAAGTGCGATGAAACTCAGCGTCTCGGAATCGGGTTGGGTCAGAAAGGTCCCGGCATCCTCGATCGACAGATCCCCCCATGCCTCGCCGAGTGCCATCTCCATGTCCTCGATCAGAATTTCGAAATTCTGAATATCCCGAGATACCGTACAGGCGTGGATCGCAGAACTCTCTGCAAGGGCTGCACTGGTCATGCTGTCACCATTCCATTCAGACTTCCGGCTGAATAACCGCCCCGCGAAACGGACTCGGTCTTTGCCTCCGGAACGATGGTGGTGGAGAATGTGGGCGACATTACGGCCGAAAAGCCGAAACTATCCGACATTCCTGAACGATGGGGTGTGACGCGGCTGTGTTAGTCGCTTTCCCCGCCAATCCCGGTGCCGCTGTCGGCCTCGACGAACCGCGATTCGACTTCGGCGCTCGCGATATACTCGCGGGCAATCAGCTCTGCATACTTGCCATACATCAGATCACCACCCGACCCGGCGAACCCAGACACTTCGGTGATCGTGCGCCTGTTGGCCCGTTCGCGGCCTTGGGTGACGATCAGCGGTTGTGTCTCCCCGAAGGAGACAAGGGCCGCAAGACGGGCGCGATTGACGCCGTTCCGGACAAGCTCTGCTACAACGGCTTCGGCCCGCCGACGACCCAAGGCTTCGTTATACGAAATTGATCCGACGAGGTCCGTGTGGCCGTACACCCTGAACGCGACTTCCGGGAATTGACGTATCCAAGCGGCCTGACGGGCAATGGTTGCGCGCGCAGTCGAGCTGAGGGCTGCACTGTCGAACGCAAAGGTCACCATGGTGTCGACTTCGGCCGAGAACCGATTGTTCAAACCTTCGACCTGCGTAATGCGCCCCGACTGGACCATCAGGTTATTCATCGTCGCGTTGCCAAAATACCCCTGATCCAAACCAGAGCCTAGCGGTGCATTCGGACCAAGCGGGCCAGGGGAAGCACAGCCCAGCAAGGCTAGAACCGAAACGGCAGAGGCCGCGGTATGAAGTTTCATGAAGTTCATTCCATCACGTAGCCGTAGGACCCCGAGAAATCCTGACGGGCAACTTCGCCTGCCGCACCGGGCAAAACTCTCCGCGTACCGCCTTGTCCCTCGGTCTTTCCGAAAAGGAAGAATTCACGTTCCGTGGGGAGGGTCACGCGGTCGGTCGGTAGCGCGAGGGCCTCGCCCCGCACCGGCGAAACAAGATGCGCCGTGATAATGATGACGAGTTCGCTTTGGTTGCGCGTATAATCGGCCGATCGGAACAGCGCGCCCAGGATCGGAATATCGCCGAGCCATGGGACTTGGGAAGACAGGTCGCGGAAATCGTCCTCCAAGAGACCGGCGATCGCAAAACTCTCTCCGTCGCGGAGTTCCACGGTCGTCTCGGCTTCCCTGCGGGAAAAACCGTCGATGCTGAAGCCCGAAAGCGTGACCCCGACAGTGGGGTCGATACTAGACACAGCGGCCTTCAGTTCGACATTGATCATGTCGTTTGCCAGGACCGTCGGAATGAAATTCAATTCCACGCCAAACGGCTTGTAATCGATGGCTATGCCATCCTCATCCTGGATCGGAATGGGGTATTCCCCGCCCGCCAAAAAGTTCGCAGCCTGTCCCGACAGCGCGGTCAGGTTGGGTTCGGACAGGGTGCGGACCACGCCCTTCGTTTCCAGTGCCTCCAGCAGGATCTCCAGCTGCAAAGAATTGCCACCGAAACTGAATCCGAAGGCCCCGGCAGCTTCGTCCGACAGCTCGATCGGGGTGCCAATCCCATTTTCGTTTGCTAGGTATGTCCCAGTTTCGGCCCGGAAATCCTCGGTTCCGATCGCCACGGAGGAGGCCAAACGCTTCGAGACCGAGCGGGCCATTTCGGCGAACCTGACCTTCAGCATAACCTGTTGTGTGCCGCCAACCGACATCAGGTTCGACACCCGTTCGGGCGCATACCGCTGCGCAAGCTCCAAAGCGCTGTCGAGTGCAATGATGCTGGACACTGTTCCGGACAGGACGATCCCGTCGTTTGCGGTTCGCACTTCGATCCGCTCGTTGGGAAGAATCTGGCGGAGCCGCTCTTTGAACTCTCCCAGATCGGGGACGACTTGGACGTCCACATTCGTGATCAAGCGCCCCTCGGCATTCAAAAGCGTGAGAGTCGTGCGCCCAGGCGCCTTCCCCAAGACATAAACGGTGCGATCCGACAGCGTCGAAATATCGGCGATCGCGGGGTTCGCGATGCTGAGTTCGGCGAAAGGAATGTCGCTTTCCACGACGACCGCGCGGTTCATGGGAACGCGCAGGGTCGAAGCCGTGCCGCTCGACAGGACACGCAAGTTTTGCGCCTCTGACGAAACGGGGCTCATATTAGTTAGGGCGGCCACAAGGCATATCGCCGCGACCTTTGGGAAACTGCCGAATGTCATGTGATCCTGCCTCTGTGATCACCGGGTGCAGGTTTTCTGCCTGCTTTTCCCATCACAGTGCGATCAGAATACGCACGATGCAACATGTGGGCGGTCTTCGTTACGCTTTGCGGTGATAGCGCAACACTCTTTTCTGATATGAGCGCGTCGTGACCTTACGCCACCGTGCATCAATTCGTGCAGGGAATAGCGATCTCGACGACCTCCGACCCGCGCCGAGTTCGGATGACGCACGATTCGGGGGCGGCGGGTTCGGCTTTCGGAACTTCGGCTTTGATCCCAAGCAGTTGTCTTTGGTCAATCTCCACCGCGGCCGAAACGGTTTCATCGAGTGCGCCGACAAGCGCAAGCGACAGACGGCCGCTGGATTGGGCCTGGGCCAGCGACGCAACCTGGTGGGACGACGCTTCGACCGTCACTGTTCGCGCAACGGCCGCTTCGGCCCGCTCGGCGTCGGCAGATTGGTCGACGGCAATGATACGGACATTCGTGTCGATCAGTTTCGTGACGTTCGCCCGCCCATCAGGCAAGTTGCCGGTCCAGAATATATCAACCCGGTCGTCCGGCCGGAGAAACCCAGACACACCCGATGTCACGTCGACGCTGATCGCGAAGGCGCGTTTGCCGTCGGACAAGCGCGTGGCGACGCCCGCATCCTCGCCCGCATTGGTCACCTTCGATGCCAGGACGGGCTCGTTCGCGGACATGGCGCGAAGAACGGTCCGCGGCACGTCGAACCCGCGCGGGAAGAGGACGTCTGATTCTGTGAACGTTCCTACGGGCAGAATTTCCGTGGGGAGGGAAATATAGGCCAGATCGTCCGGCGTCAGACGCTCTCCGTATTCGATGTCGCGTGAGACGGCGATGACTTCGGTCATCGGGATGGCCGGCGTGGTGCCCGACTGCGCTTCGAGGGACGCGACATAGTCTTTGGCCATGAAGACCGCAAACCCGGCAAGCCCGAGGCCGCAGATCAGGACGGCTGCAAAAAGTATGCGCATTTCGAGACTCCATTCGAGAACGTTAAGACCGAGACCAGCCCATCATCGCTGCAGAATTACGCCGGGATGCGGGCGGGATTTCGTGAACCTGGAACGCATCGGGCACCCCGCGAAAGCGGAGTGCCCGAGTAAGCACTGCAGCTACGACGGGCGACGCCTTATTCCCCGGTGGTGAATGTCTTATTCACGGTCGAGCCGGCGAGTTCCTGCGAGATGCTGTTGGTCGCGGTTTGGGTGCCCGTTCTGACTGAGCTGAGCACCGCGATGCCTAGGCCGACAACGGCTGCCGTCAGCACGACCCAGTCAACGGTAACTGCGCCGTCTTCGTCGTTGCGGAACTTCTTGGTGATCTTGAAGAATTTCATGATATTTTCCTCTTCTCAGGTTTTCCCCGGGATGGGGTATATTGCTGGTTTCTTACGTTTGACGGATTCTGTGGCTGGATTTGGGCAATGCTCCGGCCATTTCGCGATTTTGCCCGGACGAAGTCCCGCTCGGATGGGGCCTTACGGGAAGGTCGTGGTCACGGTGGTGTTGCTCATGTGGGTGGAGACGGCTGACGTGACGGTCGACGTCCCGGAGGTGACGGAACTGAGGACGGCGACCCCCAGCCCGACAACGGCAGCGGTCAGGACGACCCAGTCGACCGTTACGGCGCCGTCCTCTTCAGCGAAAAACTGTAGGAGACCGCTGCGCATATTCATCTAACAACTCCAAGGTTCACGATCCCGGCGCGTCCATGCACCGCTACTTTGAGTAAATTCACCCGGCTTTCGGGCAGGAATAGGGCGATGATCGTATCAATTCGGGACATTTTTCAGAGAACCCGTCGCAATCAGGGAGGACTGCGGGGATTGTTGGTTTCACGGGTACTGGGACGTGATCGTGAAGCCGTTGTAGTGCGTGTCGCCGCGCGAACTGACACGGTCGCCCTGATCTACCGAACTCAGGACCATGACGCCGACGAACAGTACCGTCGCCGCCTGCATTGCCCAGTCCGCGGTGAACGCGCCGTCTTCCGAGCCGATGAAGGACCGGACTTGATTTCTAAAGGACATTTTCTTTCCCCATTCCGCTTCCCCTCGACGATGGTTTACCTCTGAGGCGGGAGCAGGACCTTCGAAGGGCGTCTCGGCGACCTTTCCCAGGCCAACGGCCATCAAGACGTCGCAATCTGCGCCCATATGGCGACGGTCGCCCGATTTCGGGCCCAATTTTCCTTTCACACGTTTGCGCGGGCCTTTTCGGACGGCATCCTTTGGGGGAATCAAAGTTTGTATCGGGACCGGCCAATGACGCGACTGACGATCCCCTTATGCGGATTGATCGCTTTCATGGGACACGCGAGTTTTGCGGATGAACCCGCGCCCTTCCGCGACTTCACGTTCAAGCGCGTGGGCGTCCCGCAAGCTGGGTCGAAGCGAATCACGGTCCAGATTGATCCGGAAGAACAGGCCCGTTGGCTGGCCGCGCCGTCGAAGGCGCCGGGCTCCGCGCCGCCGCTGGTCGCGAAAGGGGAGGATACCGTACCGCCCGTTCCTCGGGATACGTCGTATTCATGGTTCTGGGACTCCGTTCCCGTCAACGGACTGGGGGCGGACGGCCTTCGTCCGGCGCTGGGCGTTCTGGCCAAACCGCCGTCGGGCAAACGCTCTCCCGTTTACCGGTTGTCGCGCATGAAGGAGATCGCGGACCGCCACGGTGCCGACCTTTTGCGGGCGACTGTCGGCACCAAGGTATCACCAGCTTTGGCCCTGGCTGTCATTGCAGTCGAGTCCGCGGGCAAACAGAAGGCGGTAAGTCATGCCGGGGCGCAAGGTCTGATGCAGCTGATGCCCGCGACGGCCGAACGCTTCGGGGTATCGGACAGCATGGATGCCGCCCAGAACATCAAGGGGGGCGTCGCGTATCTGGATTGGCTGATGGGGCGCTTCGCACAGGACCCAATCTTGGTCCTCGCCGGATACAATGCCGGCGAGGGGGCCGTCGACCGCCATGGGGGCGTGCCACCTTATGCCGAGACGATGGACTACGTTCCAAAGGTCTTGGCCGCGTTTCAGGTTGCGAAAGGCCTTTGCGCGACGCAACCGATCCTCGTCTCGGACGGATGTGTCTTTGTCGGGGACCGGATGGCGAAGGCGGACTGACGCCGCCTTTGGACCTTCGGTTCAGACGAGCGTGGCTTCCGTCGCCGCCCGGATATCGTCCTCGGACACCCCATCGGCCGTTTCGACGATCTTCATGCCGCCCTCGACCACGTCCAGCACGCCCAGGTTGGTGATGACGCGGTCGACGACGCCAGCACCGGTCAGGGGCAGCGTACACTCCTTCAGAAGCTTCGATTCACCTTTCTTGTTCTGATGGTCCATCACCACGACAACGCGCTGCACACCGGCGACCAGGTCCATGGCCCCGCCCATGCCCTTGACCAGCTTTCCGGGAATCATCCAGTTCGCAAGGTCCCCGTTCTCGGCGACTTCCATGGCGCCCAGGATGGCGCAGGCGATCTTGCCGCCGCGGATCATTCCGAACGAGGTCGCGCTGTCGAAATATGCGGTGCGCGGCAATTCGGTGATCGTCTGCTTGCCGGCGTTGATGAGGTCGGGGTCTTCCTCGCCTTCGAACGGGAAGGGGCCCATCCCCAGCATTCCGTTTTCGGACTGTAGTGTGATGTCCTTGTCGCCGATATAGTTGGCGACCAGTGTCGGAATGCCGATCCCGAGATTCACGTATGTGCCGTCTTCGAGTTCGGCGGCGGCCCGTTCGGCCATCTGGTTGCGGTCCCAGGGCATCAGGCTTCCTCCCTCTTGCGCATGGTGCGCTGTTCGATCCGTTTCTCGTGATCACCCTGGATAAGGCGGTGAACGTAGACGCCGGGCAGGTGGATGTGGTCGGGCTCGAGGCTACCGCGGGGTACGATTTCTTCCACCTCGGCCACGCAGATCTTGCCGCACATGGCGGCCGGCACGTTGAAATTGCGCGCAGTCTTGCGGAAAATCAGGTTGCCGGTGTCGTCGCCCTTCCACGCCTTCACGATGGCCAGATCGGCGAAGATCCCGCGTTCGAGGATATAGGTCTCTCCGTCGAACTCCTTGTGCTCCTTGCCCTCGGCGATCTGGGTTCCCACGCCGGTCTTCGTATAGAACCCGGGGATCCCGGCGCCGCCTGCGCGCATCCTTTCGGCCAAGGTGCCCTGGGGATTGAATTCGACTTCCAGTTCGCCCTCTAGAAACTGGCGCATGAATTCGGCGTTCTCGCCCACATACGAGGACATCATTTTTCGGACCTGCTTCGAGGCCAGGAGGATGCCGATCCCGAAATCGTCCACGCCTGCGTTGTTCGAGGCGAAGGTAAGGTCCTTCACGCCGGATGTACGGATCGCGTCCAGCAGCAATTCGGGAATGCCGCATAGTCCGAAGCCCCCGGCGGCGATGAGCATGTCGTCGCGCAACAGACCGTCCAGCGCGGCCTCTGCAGTGTCGTAGATCTTCTGCATTGGGTCCCCCTTGTTCCGGACCTGTTATCCGCCTGCCCCGGGGCCGATGTCAACGCGCCCCCGGGCCGTGGCGGATCAGTCGCAAAGCGCGCCGTCGGACACCAGCCTAAGCCGTTCCCCCGGACTCATCCGCGTCGGAAACCGCTGTGACAATCCGGATGTCGCGCAAGTCCGTCTCGGGCGTGATCCGCGGGCCCTAGGCGTTGCGAACGTCCTACTAGAATCGCGAATCTCGCAGCATATCCGCCGGTTCGAAGGCTAATCTCATGGAAATTTGCGCGTTCCGTCCGAGGTCAATACCTTCAGGGCATTGCCCTGATAGCGCGTCATTGGCCCTGCGCGCGAAGAGGTGTCCGGGAGCCTCGTCCATGAACCACGACGGGCCTTTCGGCGAATAGTCCAGATATATGCCGAAAGCCCATCACGGGCGATGTCGTGCCAGATTCACCGGCGGTACCAGGTCCTGACCCCGCTAAAGGTTCAGTCCGACTTCTTGTCCTTCGCCGCAGTTTTCTTCGCGCCGGCCTTTTTGGGGGCCGCCTTTTTTGGCGCGGCCTTCTTTTTAGCGGGGGCCTTCTTGCCCGACTTTGCCTCACGCTCGGCGATCAGGATCACCGCCTCATCGATCGTGATGGCTTCGGGATCTGTGGTCTCGGGGATTGTGGCGTTCACTTTCTCCCACTTCACGTAGGGGCCATAGCGGCCCTTCATGACGTTCACCGGCCCGCCACGGTCGGGGTGTTCGCCCAATTCGCGCAAGGGCGCCGCCGGGGCTGCCTTGCCGCGTTTGGGCTTGTCGGCCAGGATTTGGACGGCGCGGTTCATGCCGACCTCCCATACGTCATCGACAGATTCTAGGTTGGCATTGGTTCCACCTTTATGGCTGATCGTGTCGGCGTGCTTGATGTAGGGTCCGTAACGTCCGATATTGGACCAGATCATCACCCCGTCTTCGGGATGCGGCCCGATCTCGCGCGGGAGCGCGAGCAGGCGCACCCCTTGCTCCAGCGTTAGCTCCTCCGGTGTCCAGCCCTTCGGAATCGATTGGCGCGGGGGCTTCTTGTTCTCTTCCGTCACTTCGCCGCGCTGCACATAGGGGCCGAAGCGGCCTTTGAATACACGAATTTCGTCGCCCTGATCCTCGCCCAGCAGCTTACCGTCAGGCGGTATCGCGGTCTCGGCCTCGGCGTCCGAAAGCGGCGGACCGAAGGGTCGGGTAAAGCGGCATTCTGGATAGTTCGAACACCCTATGAACGCGCCGCCCGAGCGTGCGGTGCGCATCGACAGGCGTCCCTCGCCGCAGTTCGGACAGAGACGCGGATCGGTGCCGTCTTCCTTCGGGGGGAAGAGGTGCGGCTCGAGCACCTCGTTGATCTTCTCAAGGACCTCGGTGATCCGCAGCTCGGAGGTTTCCGATATGGCGGCCGAGAAGTCGCGCCAAAATCGTTCCAACAGGCGCTTGTAATCCTCGTCACCGGCCGAAACGTGGTCGAGATCCTCTTCGAGATCGGCGGTGAATCCGTAATCCACATAGCGGCGGAAATAGTTCTCGAGGAAGGCGATCACTAGCCGCCCCTTGTCCTCGGGGATCAAGCGGTTCTTGTCCTTGCGGACATATTCGCGGTCCTGAATCGTCGTGACGATCGAGGCGTAGGTCGAGGGTCGCCCGATCCCAAGCTCTTCCATCCTCTTGACCAGCGTAGCTTCGGTATAGCGGGGCGGGGGCTGGGTGTGGTGCTGGAGCGCAAGGACCGCGCCGTTGTCGGACAGGTGCTTCGTCTCGGCCTTCTCCGAGTCGGATTTCAGACCGTCCTTGGCGAAGGCAGCGGATTCGCCGTCGTGGATCTGCGGCAGGCGGGCGTCGTCGCCATCCTCGGAGGGCTCGTCGCGGCCTTCCTCATAGACCTTGAGGAAGCCGTCGAAGGTCACGACCTGACCCGTAGCGCGCAGGCCCACATTGCCGTCGGGCGACTTGATATCGACCGTCGTGCGTTCAAGCCGCGCGGCCTCCATCTGGCTGGCCAGGGTTCGCTTCCAAATCAGGTCATACAGCTTGCGCTGATCGCTGTCCGAGATGCGCAGATCATCCGTCGCCTTCGACATTTCGGTGGGGCGGATGCATTCGTGCGCTTCCTGGGCGTTCTTCGCCTTGTTCTTGTAAATGCGCGGAGAACCGGGGACGTACTTGTCGCCATAGCGTTCCTTGATCGCATCGCGGGCGCCCTGCACGGCCTCGGGGGCCATGTCGATGCCGTCGGTCCGCATGTACGTGATGAGGCCGGCCTCGTAGAGCCGCTGCGCCGCGCTCATGGTCTGGCGGGCGCCCATGCCGAACTTGCGCGACGCCTCCTGCTGAAGGGTCGAGGTCATGAACGGGGCCGAGGGGTTGCGGGTCGAGGGCTTTGCCTCGACGCTGGCGACTTTCAGATCGCGCGAGGCGACGGCCTGCACCGCCATCTCGGCCTGGGTGCTGTCGGCAAGGTCGAACCGGTCGAGCTTCTTGCCGCCATAGGTCACGAGGCGCGCGGTGTAGGTTTGGCCGCGTGGGGTCTGAAGCTCGGCCTTGACGCTCCAGTATTCGCGGGGGCGGAATGCCTCGATCTCCATCTCGCGCTCGACGATGAGGCGCAGGCAGACAGATTGCACGCGGCCGGCGGACTTCGCGCCGGGCAGCTTGCGCCAGAGCACGGGCGACAGGTTGAAGCCCACGAGGTAATCCAGCGCGCGGCGGGCCAGATACGCCTCTACCAGCGGCGCGTCGACCTGGCGGGGGTTCTTCATCGCCTCGGTCACGGCTGTCTTGGTGATCGCGTTAAAGACCACACGGCTGACCGGGGTGTCCTTCTTGATCGCTTTCCGCGCCCGCAACGTTTCCTCGAGGTGCCACGAGATCGCTTCCCCCTCGCGGTCGGGGTCGGTGGCGAGGATCAGGGCGTTGTCGTCCTTAAGCGCGTCAGCGATCGCCTTGACGTGCTTCTTCGAGTCGGCCCCGACCTCCCATTTCATCGCGAACTCGTGTTCGGGATCGACCGACCCGTCCTTGGGCGGCAGGTCCCGAACGTGTCCGTAAGAGGCCAGAACCGTGTAGTCGGATCCTAAATACTTGTTGATTGTCTTGGCTTTGGCAGGCGATTCGACGACGACGACGGGCATGACGCTCCCTTGTCCGGTTTGGCCGGGTAGATGTGGGGAAGGGCGCTGTCTTGTCAATCGCCGCTTTGTGGGTGCCCTAGCAGGACAGTCGCAACAGACCCCCGGCCTCGCGTTGGATCGCGCCGTCCAGCTCGAGCCGCGTCAGGCAATCCGCAACAGGCCCGGCCGGGAGGCCAAGATCGCGGATTAGCTGATCTTCGGTGCTGGGCGAAGGGCCAAGGCGGTCGAGGATCTGCCGATGGAGAATATGTGCATCGATCAGGGTCCGCTTCGGCGCGATTTCGGGAGATGGCGCTTTGTAGGGTTGCTGTTCTTCCCGGTGCAGCGCTTCGAGGACGTCTTTCGGCCCACGGACCAGCGTCGCACCGTCGCGGATCAACAAGTTGCATCCTGCGGCACGGGCGTCGAACGGGTGACCTGGCACTGCAAGAACCTCGCGTCCCTGATCGAGCGCATCGCGCGCCGTGATCAAGGTGCCCGATTTCGCGGCGGCCTCCACGACCACGACCGCCCGCGCGAGCCCAGAGATCAGGCGGTTTCGACGGGGGAAATGGCGGGCAATGGGCTTCATGCCCATGGGTTGTTCGCTGACAAGGCAGCCGTTTTCACCGATTTCCTGTGCGAGGACGGCGTTTTCGGGGGGGTAGATCACGTCGACGCCCCCGGCCATGACGGCGACCGTACCTGTTGCAAGGGTTGCCTTGTGAACCTCGGTATCGATACCGCGGGCCAGACCCGAAATGGTGGCGAACCCGGCATCCCCCAATCCGGTAGACAAGGACCGCGCCATGCGAAGACCCAGCGACGAGGCGTTCCGCGCTCCGACCACTGCGACCGCGGCTCGGGTCAGGGCCGACACATCGCCAAGAACCCATAGAAGCGGCGGTGCATCTGGGAGGTCTGCAAGAGCCTCGGGATAAAGGTCCGAACCGGCGGCGATAAGGGTTGCGCCGGCAAGCTTGGCCCGGTGCATTTCGTTCAGGGCAACTTCGGTGGGGCAAACGCTGTAATCGTCCACACCGGCGGCTCTTGCGATTTCTGGAAGGGCGCTAAGCGCGGCCTCGGCCGACCCATGCTCGGCCATCAGGCGGTAAAACGTAGACGGGCCGACTCGTCTGGAGCGCAAGAGACGAAGCCAGGCCAGGCTATCTTCCTCTCTGAGGGGGGGGATGAGGGGGTGGTTGGAAGGGAGAAACTCCATTGCCCGTCTCGCTCCGTCTCTTGCAAGGACAGATATGCCGTCAGAAAGGTTAATCGCCGGTAAACGTTCTCAGGGAATTTTCCTGCAACGCGTTAATCCTTGAATGAGAACGAATTTTTTCTCATCGCGCCTGATATAAATCGCGGGAACGGGGCGATCTTCCTACCCGTTCTCGTGCGCCGCCCCCGAATCGCGATGTCTCAGGCGGCCGAACCGCCCACCGTAAGCCCGCCTATCAGCAGGCTGGGCTGGCCCACCCCGACCGGCACCCACTGGCCCGCCTTGCCGCAATTGCCGATCCCCGGATCCAGCGACATGTCGTTGCCGATCGCCCGGATCTTCTGAAGGGCCGTGGCGCCGTCGCCGATCAGGGTTGCGCCTTTGACGGGCGTCCCGACCACGCCGTTCTTCACCCGGTATGCTTCGGTGCAAGAGAAGACGAACTTGCCGTTGGTGATATCGACCTGCCCGCCGCCGAACCCGACAGCGTAAAGGCCGTCATCCAGGCCGGACAGGATGCTCTCCGGGCTTTCGGTTCCGGGCAGCATGTAAGTGTTCGTCATGCGCGGCATCGGGGCATGGGCATAGCTTTCGCGGCGCCCGTTCCCGGTCCCTTCGACCCCCATGAGGCGTGCGTTCTGCCGGTCCTGCATGTACCCGACCAGCACGCCATCCTCGATCAGCACCGTTTTGTTCGACGGCGTGCCCTCGTCATCCACGCTGATCGACCCCCGACGATCGGGGATGGTGCCGTCGTCCAGAACCGTCACGCCCGGAGAGGCGATTTGCTGTCCCATCAGACCGGCGAAGGCAGAGGTTCCCTTGCGGTTGAAATCGCCCTCCAGACCATGCCCGATGGCTTCGTGAAGAAGGATGCCCGGCCAACCGGGTCCAAGGACCACATCCATTACGCCCGCCGGTGCCGGTTCGGCGCGCAGGTTGACCAGTGCGATGCGCAGCGCCTCTTGGGTCGTTGCCTGCCAATGTGCCCGATCGATCAGAGGCGTTAGGGCATAGCGCCCGCCGGAACCGTGATACCCCTGTTCGCGTCGCCCGTCCTCTTCGACGATGACCGCAACGTTCAGACGGGTCATGGGACGGATGTCGCGCACGACGGTGCCGTCCGGCCTGAGGATCTCGACCTCTTGGATGGAGGCGGCGAGAGTTGCGGATACCTGGACCACTCGCGGATCCAGATCCCGGGCGAAGGCGTCGATCTCGCGCAGCGTCTCGACCTTGACGCCGAAGGTCGCGTCGGACATCGGATCCTTGTCGATATAAAGGCGCCGGTTCGTGGCCAAGGGACTGGCCGCCATGGTCCCTCCACCGTCACCCACGGCAAGACGGGCAGTTTCGGACGCCCTCAGAAGCGCCGCTTCGCTCAGGTCCGTCGAGTGGGCGTAGCCGGTGACCTCGCCTTTCACGGCCCGAAGCCCGAATCCCTCGGTTGCGTCGTACGCCGCGTTGCGGATTCGCCCGTCATCGAAAGTGATCGCCTCGGATCGCTTCCGTTCGAGAAACAGTTCGCCGTCCTCGGCGCCGTCGGTGGCACCACGCAGGGCACGAAGCGCGGCGGATTCGTCGATCCGGTCGGAAAGCGGGCGGAAGGGTTGATCGGGCATGGAATCCTCGGGGGTCTGGGCTTTTCCATACATATGAACGGTGGCCCTCATGTCCACGCGCGGGACCCGTCCATGCGCCCAAGGAGTCGCACTGCGACGAAAGGGGGCTTCGGGAAAGGCACCCGCGATCTTGCCGTCGCGGACCTAATGTGGTTCTAAGCCGCAATTCCGACCCGGGGCGACCCGTGTGCGTCTATCCGACGTGCCGACAACCGTCCAGACAGAGCCCGACAGGACCATGCCGATGCGCCTACGCACCCTTATGACCGCTCTCTTTCCGATTTTCATGGGACATGCCGCCTTTGCGCAGGAGGGCAACCCGATTGGTGATCTTCCGATCATCGGCGCGCCGTCCGACGGCGGCGTGGGGTTCCAGCCCGCGGTAACGTCTATCGCGGCGGACCTGCAATGGCTCGACGGGATGGTCCTGATAATCATCACCGCCATCACCCTTTTCGTGATCGGGCTGCTGGGCGTAGTCGTGGTCAAATTCAACCACGTCCGGAACAAGACGCCCAAGGCATTCACCCACAACACCCCGATCGAAATCGCCTGGACCATCGGTCCGATCGTGATCTTGATCTTTATCGGCGCCTTCTCCCTGCCGGTCCTGTTCAATCAGCAGGAAATCCCCGAGGCGGACGTGACGGTCAAGACGACGGGTTACCAGTGGTACTGGGGCTACGAGTATGTCGACCACGGATTCGCGTTCGACAGCTACATGATCGGCTCTCCGGCGACCGGCGGGGACAACCGTCTGACGGACGAGGTCGTCGCGCAGCTCCAGGACGCCGGGTATTCGGAAGATGAATTCAGGCTGGCGACCGACACCGCGATGGTCGTTCCAATCGGTGCGACGGTGGTGGTGCAGGTGACCGGGGCGGATGTGATCCACTCGTGGACGGTGCCGTCCTTTGGCGTGAAGCAGGATGCGGTTCCCGGGCGCCTCGCGGAATTGTGGTTCGAGGCCGAGGAAGAGGGCGTGTATTTCGGCCAATGTTCCGAACTTTGCGGGATTGCCCACGCCTACATGCCGATCACCGTGAAAGTGGTCAGCCAGGACGAGTACGAAGCGTGGCTGGACTGGGCGATCGCCGAATACGGCGGGACGCCGCGCCAGGTCGCCGATGCGAGCGATACGGGCGAAGGTGAAGCCGCGCGCCTGATCGAAGACGGCGAAAGCGCCAACTGAAAGCGAGACGCATGACAGACGCGACCAGCATCATGGACCGGGAGTACGAGGCGCAGTTCGGGGACTACTTCGCCCTGTTGAAGCCTCGCGTGATGACGCTGGTCGTCTTCACGGCCTTCGTCGGCATGCTGGTCGCGCCCGTATCCCTGCATCCCTTCGTGGGGTTCTGCGCAATCCTGTTCATCGCGGTCGGCGGCGGGGCATCGGGGGCCCTGAACATGTGGTGGGATGCGGATATCGACGCGGTGATGCGGCGCACGGCAAAGCGGCCTGTCCCCTCGGGCCGTGTGGGTGGCGACGAGGCGCTGGGCATCGGTCTCGCCCTGTCTGGCTTCTCGGTCGTGATGCTGGGCCTGTCGACGAACTGGGCGGCGGCGGCACTTCTTGCGTTCACGATCTTCTTCTACGCAGTTGTTTATTCGATGTGGTTGAAGCGGTCGACGCCGCAGAACATCGTCATAGGCGGCGCGGCGGGGGCCTTCCCCCCGATGATCGGCTGGGTCGCGGCCACCGGATCGGTCAGCCTGGAGTCGATCCTTATGTTTGCGCTGATTTTTCTGTGGACACCCCCGCATTTCTGGGCGCTCGCGTTGTTCATGCGATCGGACTACGACGATGCTGGCGTGCCGATGCTGACGGTGACGCATGGACGTCCGTCCACGCGCCGCCACATTCTGGCCTATACGGTCATCCTCGCGGCATTCGCCATATGGCTCGGGTTCACCTCCGCCGGAGGTCCCGTTTACCTGATTGCAGCCATTGGTTTGAATGCCTGGTTCGTCAAAGGCGCGTGGGAGATCTTCCGCCGTAACGAAGAGATTGCCGAGACGGACAACTATTCGGTCGAGAAGCGGTTCTTCAAGTTCTCGCTCCTGTACCTATTCCTGCACTTCGGTGCGCTTCTGGCGGACGCGGTTCTGCGGACCGCGGGGGTGATCGGATGATCCGGGCAGAGCATGAAATTCATCAGCGGCGCCGGTCACGGAATATCGGACTGGGCATCGTTCTGGTCGGGTTCATCGCGATCGTGTTCGGCCTGACTGTGGTGAAGGTCCAGCAACTCGGCGCAGTTCAAGGCTTCGATCATGTCGTCCGTCCTGAACTTCTTCCAGGCGAGGAGGCCCCGAACTGATGGACTCCAAGACTAAGACGCTCCTGGGCACCGTTGGCGTGATCGTCTTCATGGGGGCAATGGCGTGGGCATCCGTGCCGCTCTATACGTGGTTCTGCCAGGTCACCGGGTATGGCGGAACGACGAACGTGGCCGAGGCTGGGGCAGACGAGATTCTGGACCGCACGGTCAAGGTCCGCTTCGACGCCACGACCGAGAAAGGTATGCCGTGGGAGTTTGCTCCGGTGGACCGGACGATCGAGATCAAGATCGGCGAGACCGGCCTGGCTTTCTATGAGGCGTATAACCCGACAGACAGACCCGTCGCTGGGCAGGCGAGCTACAACGTGACGCCGTTCTACGCGGGTGAGTATTTCTCCAAGATCGACTGCTTCTGCTTCACCGAACAGATCTTGCAGCCGGGCGAGCGCGTCCAGATGCCGGTGTCGTTCTACGTAGACCCGGCCATTGTCGAGGATCGCGACGCGAAATACGTGAAGCAGATAACGCTTTCTTATACCTTCTACGAGATTGACCTGCCCGAAGAAGAACGGCAGGCAAACCTCACGACAAACTGAGCCAGCCGAGGGACGCAATGGCGCACGAAAAGAACCACGACTACCATATTCTTCCGCCTTCGCTTCACCCGCTTGTGGCGTCGGTCGGTGCGTTCGTCATGCTGTTCGGTGCTGTGCAGTGGATGGCGAACGACATCCCTTGGGTTTTCCTCATCGGCTTCCTGATCGTGATCTATTCGATGATCGCGTGGTGGAAGGACGTCATCACGGAATCCGTGGCTGGCGATCACACCCCGGTGGTCCGGATCGGACTGCGCTATGGCTTCATCATGTTCATCATGTCCGAGGTCATGTTCTTCGCGGCATGGTTCTGGTCGTTCTTCAAGCACGCCCTGTATCCGATGGAGACGTTCAGCGAGGGCCAGTGGCCGCCCCCGTCGATCGAGACGTTCGACCCGTGGCACTTGCCGTTGATCAACACCCTGATCCTGCTGTGTTCGGGCGCGGCGGCGACATGGGCGCACCATGCCCTGGTCCACGACAACAACCGCAAGGACCTGGCGAACGGCATCATTCTGTCCGTCGTTCTGGGGGCCATCTTCACGGTCTTTCAGGTGTACGAATACAGCCATGCGGCGTTTGGCTTCTCGGGCAACATCTATGGCGCCAACTTCTTCATGGCGACGGGCTTCCACGGGGCGCATGTGATCATCGGGACGATCTTCCTTTTCGTCTGCTACCTGCGCGTGCGGGCCGGGCATTTCAGCCCTGAAAAGCATGTCGGGTTCGAGGCGGCCGCGTGGTACTGGCACTTCGTTGACGTGGTCTGGTTGTTCCTGTTCGCGTCGATCTACATCTGGGGCTCCTGACGAATTACAGGGTTTTCGGCTCAAAAGGGGCGGCGGTTCAGCACCGGCGCCCTTTATCCGTTGGAGGTAGCATGACGCGTTGGATCGGGCTTGCCATCCTTGGCATGGGCGGGATCGCACTGCTGCTCGCCTTGGGTCTTTGGCAGGTCCAGCGGCTTGAGTGGAAATCTGCACTTCTGGCCGAGATAGAAGCAGGCATCGCCGCCGAGCCTGTTTCCTTGCCAAACGACATCGATCCGGAAGACGACCGCTATCTGCCTGTACGCGTCTTGGGTCGGACCACGGGCGACGAGTTGCACGTTCTGGTTTCGACCCGCCGCACTGGCCCCGGCTATCGCTTGATCGCACCCTTCGAGACGGACGGGCGACGTGTGCTGGTCGATCTGGGCGTTGTCCCGACCGCCGAGAAAGAGCCCCTGCGCACGGGGCAATCCACCACTGTAACCGGCAACCTAAATTGGCCGCGAGAGACCGACAGTTTCGTCCCCGACCCGGAGCGTGATCGAAACATCTGGTTCGCCCGGGACGTGGACCTGATGGCCGATGCCCTGGGAACCGAACCCGTGCTGATCGTTGCCCGCACGCTCGATCCTCCGGTGCCGGGTGTCACGCAACTGCCCGTGTCAGTCGAGGACATCCCGAACAATCACCTTCAATACGCGATCACATGGTTTTCCATGGCGCTGCTCTGGGCGGGGATGACAGTGCTTCTGGGCTGGCGTATGGCAAGTCGTACCAGCGATAAGGCGTGACGATGCAATATGTTTCGACCCGCGGGCAGGCCCCTGCGCTCGATTTTGAACAGGCGATGTTGACCGGCCTCGCGCGGGACGGCGGCCTGTACGTACCCGCCGAAATCCCTAGGCTAAAGCATTCCGATATCCTCGATCTCGCTGGTCGACCGTACGAGGAAATCGCGTTGCGCGTCATGCAGCCCTTCACCGACTTTGGGGAGGAGCGGCTGGGCGACATGATCGTGAAGTCCTATGCCGGGTTCGGCCACGACGCCCGCGCCCCTGTGAAGCAATTGGGCGCGAACCACTTCCTTCTGGAACTGTTTCACGGACCTACGCTGGCTTTTAAGGATTTCGCGATGCAGCTGATCGGTCAGCTGTTCCAAGACGCGATGACCCGGCGCGGGGAGCGGATCACCATCGTCGGCGCCACCAGCGGCGATACGGGAAGTGCGGCTATCGAGGCGTTCAAGGGCCTCGACGGGGTGGAATGCTTCATCATGTATCCGCATGGCCGCGTCTCCGAAGTTCAACGGCGGCAGATGACGACGCCGTCCGAGGTGAATGTCCACGCTTTGGCCTTGCACGGGGATTTCGACGATTGCCAAGCCGCCGTGAAACATATGTTCAACGACCATGCGTTCCGGGACCGGGTGGGGTTGACCGCCGTCAACTCTATCAATTGGGCGCGGGTTCTGGCGCAGGTCGTCTATTACTTCAGCGCGGCGACCGCGTTGGGCGCGCCGCATCGGCCCGTCAGCTTCACCGTTCCCACCGGCAATTTCGGCGATGTGTTCGCCGGGTGGATTGCCAAGCGGATGGGGCTTCCGATCGACCGGCTGGTCATCGCGACCAATAGCAACGACATCCTGCACCGCACGATGGCCACGGGAGAGCACCGCAAGAATGGCGTTCACCCTACGATCAGCCCGTCAATGGATATACAGGTCAGCTCGAACTTCGAACGTGCGTTGTTCATGGCGTATGATCGCGACGGTGCCGCCATTCGGACGCTAATGGAAGAGCTTCGAGCCGAAGGCGGTTTCCCGGTCAGCCAAGGTGCCCTGCAGGCCCTGCGCGAAGACTTCGGTTCGGGTCGCGTGTCCGAGGAGGAGACGGCCGCCACCATCCGCGACATCCATGCCCGGACGGGCGAAACCTTGTGCCCTCATTCGGCCGTCGGCGCGAAGGTGGCCGAGGCGCATCTGGGGACCAGTCCCATGGTCACGCTTGCGACCGCGCACCCCGCGAAGTTTCCCGACGCGGTCGAAGCGGCGACCGGCGAACGCCCGGCGCTTCCGCCCCGCATGGCCGATCTGTTCGACCGCAGCGAGCGGATCACCGAGGTGCCGAACGATGTCGCCCATATCCAATCCCTGATCGAAGAGCGCATTTCGTGAGCGTATCCCTACACACCCTGTCGAACGGCATGCGTATCGTGACCGAACATATGCCGGGCCTGAAATCCGCAAGCGTCGGCATCTGGGTCAACGCGGGCGGCCGGCATGAGCGGCTCGAACAGAACGGCATCGCCCACTTCCTTGAGCATATGGCATTCAAGGGAACGAAGCGGCGCAGCGCGCTCCAGATCGCGGAGGAGATCGAGGATGTCGGCGGCTATCTGAACGCTTACACCAGCCGCGAAATGACGGCCTATTATGCCCGCGTCCTTGAAGCGGATGTGTTTCTGGCGCTGGATGTCATCTCTGATATCGTCCTGAATCCCGTGTTCGACCCCAAAGAGATCGAGATAGAGCGCGGGGTGATCCTGCAGGAAATTGGGCAGGTCCTCGATACGCCCGACGACATCGTCTTCGATTGGCTGCAAGAGGCCGCCTATCCCGATCAACCGCTTGGGCGGTCCATCCTGGGGCCTTCGGAACGCGTCGAGCACTTCACGCGCGACGACCTGTCTACATTCGTGAAAGAGCGGTATGGCCCGGGCGACCTGATCCTGTCGGCCGCAGGGTCTGTCGACCACGACGATATCGTGCGTTTTGCCGAAATGACATTCGGCCATCTCCAGCCGCGGCCCGGGGCGACTCCGACACCCGCACGGTTCATCGGTGACGAACGCCTCGAAAACAGAAAGCTGGAGCAGGTGCACTTTACGCTGGGGTTCGAGGCACCGTCCTACCGCGACCCGATGTTCTACACCGCCCAAATTCATGCTAGCGCCCTTGGCGGCGGCATGTCCTCGCGCCTGTTCCAGGAACTGCGCGAACGCAGGGGCCTGTGCTACACGATCTTCTCGCAGGCAGGCGCCTATGACGACAGCGGGATGATGACGATCTATGCTGGTACCTCGGCCGAAGAAATCGGCGAACTGGCCCGCGTGACCGTGGACGAGATGAAACGCGGTGCCGACAGCTTCACCAGCGCCGAGGTCGAGCGCGCGCGTTCGCAACTGAAGGCGGGTCTCCTCATGGGGCTGGAAAGCGCGTCGGCTCGGGCCGAGCGTTTGGCCCGACTTCTGGCAATCTGGGGCCGGATCCCGACGCTTGAGGAAACGGTCGCGCGGATCGACGAGGTGACCCTCGACCAGGTACGTACGTTCGGGGTTCAACAACTCTCTGGTGCCGGGTTGGCGATGGCCCTCTATGGACCGGTCGATAACGCCCCAAGCCGGGAAGAACTGGCCGAGCGACTGGTTGCGTGATGAAGCTGACCCGGCGCCGGCTGAAGGTCGAAACCGACCGTCTGACGCTTCGCCAGCCTGAACATTCCGACTTTCGGGCGTGGTCGGATTTGCGCCAGGAGTCTGTCGATTTCCTGCAGCCGTGGGAGCCGACCTGGGCACCGGATCACCTGTCGCGAAAGAGCTTCACGAACCGGGTGTATTGGGCCCAACGGTCGATCCGAACCGAAAGCGCCCTTCCATTGTTCATGTTCCGGCGCACGGACGGGACCCTCGTCGGCGCGATCACGTTGGACAATATCCGACGGGGTCCGGCCCAGTCGGGTACGTTGGGGTATTGGATCGGACAGGCGTATGCGCGGCAGGGTTTCATGCGCGAAGGGATCGAGGGTCTGGTTCATCACGCATTCCACCGCTTGGACCTCAGCCGGGTGGAAGCGGCCTGTCTGCCCGAAAACGTGGCCTCGCGTGGGGTGCTGGAAAAGTCCGGCTTCAAATACGAGGGCGTGGCCCAATCCTATCTTCAGATTGCCGGGCGGTGGCGGACGCATGTCCTGTACTCGAACATTCGGCCGGATCGACGCGGCCGCACGGATGTGGGGTGACGACCCGACGCAGAAGCGGCGCTGGATTGCCGGGGCGGGGATCGCTAGCATCAGGGTAGGAGGTGCTGCCATGTTCCGGTTTGCCGTCTTGGGTCTTTTGCTTCAACTCCCGTCCTTGTCCGCCGCGCAGGAACGTCAAAGCCATTGCATCGCGATCGCTGATGCCGCGCCGGGGATCTCGTATGTCCAGAACGCGTCGTGGGGTCAGCCGCTTGAGAATTACACCGTTCGGTTGTCCTATATCGACCATTCGATGTTCCTGATCGAAGCCCCCGACGGCGGTACTGCGGTTACCGATTACAACGGGTTTTTGGGCTCGGTTGATTTCGTACCTGATGTCGCCACGATGAATCGGGCGCATTCCTCGCATTGGACGATCTCGCCCGACCCGCGCATTCCGAACCTTCTGGAGGGATGGGGTGATGGCGTGTCGCCGAACCTGTATCAGCTTGAATTGGGTGAGATGTATGTCCGCAACGTTCCGACCGACATCCGGTCCGGGTTTGGAGGTGCCGAGAAATACGGCAATTCCATCTTCGTGTTCGAGGTTGCGGGGCTGTGTATCGGGCATCTTGGTCACCTGCATCACGAGCCAGATGACGCGCAATACGCCGCGCTGGGGCGGCTTGATGTCGTGATGGCCGCCGTCGATGGCGGTCTGACCGTGGATCTTGCGACGATGGAGCGGACCCTCGACCGTCTGAGATCATCCATCGTCATCCCGATGCACTGGTTCGGACGCGGATCCCTCGACCGATTTATCGGTGACATTTCTGACAGCTTCGATGTGGAAGAGCGGCAGGAGAGCTTCATCGAGGTCAGCCTGCGCAGTCTTCCGGATCGTCCGACGGTGGTCGTCCTGCCGCCGCTGTTCTTGTCGGAATGACGCCGGACTGGCTTGACGACCTTCGCGCCACCCTTCCAGACGAGGCGCTGCGCGAGGTGGGCGACGCCTATCTCGCCGAACCTCGCGGCACTTGGCGCGGGAGCGCGGGCGCGGTCGTCGCACCGCGCAATGCTGAGGAAGTATCGCAGGTCGTTCGGTTCGCCGCTGCCCGCGGCATTCCCATAGTCCCCTGGGGCGGGGGGACCGGACTGGTCGGCGGCCAGACCATGCCCGACGCCGCGCCGATCCTTCTGACAACTGAACGCATGCGCGCCATCCGCGCGGTTCACCCGGCCGAGAACGTCCTTATCGTCGAGGCAGGCTGTATCCTGGCCGATGTGCAGTCCGCCGCGGCCCAAGCGGATCGTCTGTTCCCCCTGGCATTGGCCAGCGAGGGCACTGCGCGGATCGGGGGGCTGTTGTCCACCAATGCGGGCGGGGTGAACGTCCTGCGCTACGGCAATGCGCGCGACCTTTGCCTGGGGATCGAGGCCGTGATGCCCTCGGGCGAGGTATTCCGGGGGCTGAGGCGCCTGCGCAAGGACAACACAGGTTATGACCTGAAGGGACTACTGATAGGGGCGGAAGGGACCTTGGGGATCATCACCGCCGCAGCGTTGCGCCTCTTCCCACGTCCGGTCAGCAGTGGGACGTCGATGATGGTGGTTCCCGGCCCCGAAGCCGCCCTCGACCTTCTGTCAATGGCACAGGCATCGGGCGGCGTGTCGGCGTTCGAACTTATCTCAGGGCAGGGGCTGCGATTCCTGGCCGAGACCGACCTGCCTGTCCGCCCCCCCTTCGACGAGGTGCCGGAGTGGAGCGTCTTGATCGACCTGGGACTGGGGCCGGGGGGTGATCCGCAGAAGCAACTTGAAACCCTGTTCGCCGAAGCGTTCGACATAGGACTGGTCAGCGACGGGGTCATCGCGCAAAGCGAACAGCAGCGCCATGACCTATGGGCGGTGCGCGAGACCATTCCCGAGGCGAACAAGCGTGTCGGGGCCATCGTCTCGAACGACATTTCCCTGCCTCTGTCGGCGGTCCCGGACTTCATCGAGGGATGCACTATCCGCCTGCGGCGCGAGGAGGACCTGCGGATCAATTGTTTCGGGCATCTTGGCGACGGGAATCTTCACTATAATCTGTTCCCGGTCGAAGGCCGGACCAAGGCCGATTATGCCGGCCGCGCAGCGATCCTGCGCGAGATCGTGGACGAAGAGGTCGCCGCGCGCGAAGGCTCGTTCTCGGCAGAGCATGGCGTGGGACGTCTGAAAGTCGGCGTTCTGGAGCGGTACGGCGATCCGACCAAGCTTGCGGCCATGCGGGCGATCAAGGATGCCCTCGATCCCAAGGGAATCATGAATCCGGGGGCTGTGCTGCGCAGCCGCTGACCTCCTAGCGCATGAAGTTGGGGCGCAGCCGCATGCGCTTCTGGCTTTCGCGGGGCAGGTGGCGATTCAGTCGTTTCGACGCGGCGGCGAACAGCCCCACGATGCACAACGTCAGCAGGATGAAATAGCCCGCAAGGATCGGGTAGGGCACGAACGGGTTGAAGGTCTTGTCCGCGAAATAGCTGGCGTAATAGAGGGCGTCGCCTTTCTGCTGCCAAGCTGGAAAGCCCGAGAAGAAGACCAGCGTTGTCGCGTGGAAGAGAAAGATCGCCTCGTTCGTGTAGGCGGGCCATGCCAGCCGCAGCATGGTGGGAAAGGTGATGCGGCGGAACTTGGTCCAGCCGGTCAGGCCGTAGGCTTCGGCCGCCTCCATGTCGCCGCGGGGGATCGCCCTCAGCGCACCATAAAAGATTTCGCCCGAATAGGCCGCCGTGTTGCAGAACAGGACGATCAGCGCCCCCAGCCATGCGGCCGTGAAGGGATCGAAGACGGATGAGCTGCCTTTCAGGGACAGGAACGCGAAATAGGCGAAAAAGAATTGGATGAAGAGCGGGGAGCCCCGAAAGATCAGGATGAACCACTCGGCTGCCTTTCGGGCAAGGATGATCCGCGAGGCCTTTCCCATGGCCAACGCCGTCGCCAGGAAAAAGCCGAGTGCCAGAGCAACTATCGCAAAATAGACATTCCAGATCAGGCCCGACCCGATCAGGGTGAATTGCTGGCACAGGGTGAAATCGTCCCGGGGTAAAAGCCGTTCACCGATGCCGACCGCCCTCAGGGCATAATCCTGAACAGTTTGCCAGCAGCTCATCTGGCGACCGCCTGTCCGGCCGTCAGACGCGTCATCAGCCGATCAAGAACGACCTCGGACACGCGGGTCAACGCCAGGTAGAAGATCAGCAGCGCCAAGAAGTACCACATCCGCCAGTCGCCATGGGGATAGTCGGTGAAGCCGGGGGTCTTGGTGCCGCCAAGCTCGCGCGCCCAATAGACGATATCCTCGATCCCCAACAGAAACAGCAGGGGCGTCGCCTTGATCAGGACCATCCACAGGTTCGATAGCCCGGGCAGCGCATAGACCCACATCTGCGGAACGACGATGCGCCGGAAGGTCTGCGCCCGGGACAAGCCATAGGCCGCGGCCGTTTCAAGCTGCGCCTTCGGCACCGCCATCATCGCCCCAAAAAGGACATTGGCGGCGAACGCTCCGAAAACGATCGCGAAGGTGACGATTGCGATGGCAAAGCCATAGACTTCGTGCATCCATTGCGGTGCGTTGCCCGACGGGGTCTTGGCGGCCGCGCAGACGGCGAATTCGGTCCCTTGCCGGATCGGCTGCGTCCAGTCCGGGCACACGATCTGGTGGCGAAGGTATTCGATTCCCTGATCCAGCGCGATGACGAAGAACAAAAAGAAGGCGATGTCCGGAACGCCGCGAACGATGGCGATGTAAGTCTTGCCGATCATCCGAAGCGGCGGGATGCGAGACCGAGCGGCGACGGCGCCGCCTAACCCGAACATCAAGGCTGTAGGAGCCGTGATCGCCAGAAGTAGCAATACCGTCCCGAACGAGCCGTAGAACGCCAAGTGCTTGCCGGTGGTCAAATAGCAGACCAGCCAGGAAAGTCCGTCAAGCGTCGCGGGATCGGTACAGTCGAACAGGGGACCTAACCTCCGGCCGCGCCAATCTGGTCATGGACCTCAGGGCGGTGGGCCAAATGGAAGACCAAGGCGAGCCCGCTTCGGGGCGGGCCCGCCTTGGCAGACATCGTTCAGAACGTTGCCGATTCCGGCAGCCATTTTTCGATCAGCTCGTTCAGCGTCCCGTCGTCTTTCATGGACTGGATCGCCGCGTCGAACTGTTCGGTCAATTCGTCATCGGAGTCGCGCAGGCCCATGCCGATCCCGCCGCCCAGAAGAACGTCTTCGCCGACGAACTGCATTTCCGAGTTTTCGACCAGCGGCACGAGGAACGCCTTATCGGCCAGCACCGCGTCGGCCTCGCCGTTGCGCACCGCGGCTGCGGTTTCCTCGGGGGTGGCGAATTCGACCAATGTCGCGCCGTCCATCGAAGCCACGTGGCTGGCCTGGATCGTGCCGGTCTGCGCCGCGATCACGCCGCCCTCGAGGTCGACATCGCCCATGGCGGCGAAGGACGAGGGGTCGGGCTGGGTGTAGGGCTGGGTGAAGTCGATCACCTCGTCGCGCTCGTCGGTGATCGACATACCTGCGATGATGACGTCGTAGTTGCCGGACTGAAGGTTGGGAATGATCGAGTCCCACTCGTTCGTGACCCATTCGCAGGTCAGCTCGGCCCGGGCGCACAGCTCGTCGCCCAGCTCACGCTCGAACCCGGCGACCTCGCCGTCGTCGTTCAGAAAGTTGTACGGGGGGTACGCCCCCTCGGTTCCCAAGCGGACCGTGTCCTGCTGGGCCAGGGCCATCCCGGTCGACAATGCCAAGGCTGCGGTGCCTAAAAGAAGCGTTTTCATTTTATCTCCCATTTTTCATTGGCGCGATGCCGCGCGTGCGATGGCCGTCAGGGTTACGGCAACGGGCCCGGTTGGCAAGCGCAATGGGCCGCCCGGACGCTGGGTCAAGTCCGGTCTGCCTAAGCCGGAACCGTGGATGACAGAAAACCGCGCAGACGCGCGCTTTCCGGCTGAGAGAACAGGCGTTCCGGCGGGCCTTCCTCTTCGACCAGGCCTTGGTGAAGGAAAATGACGTGGTCCGAACAGTCGCGTGCCATATTCATGTCGTGCGTGACGAGGATCATGGTCCGGCCTTCCTCGGCCAAGGCCTTGATGACGCGCACGACTTCCTGTTCCAGTTCCGGATCCAGTGCGCTGGTCGGTTCGTCGAACAGAAGCGCGCGCGGCTCCATCGCAAGGGCGCGGGCGATGGCGGCGCGTTGCTGCTGCCCGCCCGAAAGCTGGGCGGGATAGCGGTCGGCCTTGTCGCCGATCCCGACCTTCTGAAGATAGCCGCGTGCGGCGCCCTCGACCTCGGCGCGGTCGCGTCTTAGAACCTGAACGGGGGCCTCCATGACGTTTTGCAGGATCGTCATGTGGGACCATAGGTTGAAGGACTGGAACACCATGGAAAGGTTGGTGCGTATGCGCGTGACCTGCTTGGGATCCGCCGGACGACGGTCGAGGCCCTTGCCCTTCCAACGCACGGGCTCGCCTTCGAACGAAATCTCGCCCTGCTGGCTGTCTTCCAGAAGGTTGCAGCACCGCAAAAGCGTGGATTTTCCGGATCCAGAAGACCCGATGAGCGAGACGACATGCCCACGAGGTGCGGTCAGGTCGACACCCTTGAGGACTTCGAGATCGCCATAGCTTTTGTGCAGGTCGCGGATCGACAGGACAGGCGCGGTCACGGAACCTCCGGTTTGCATCCGGGGAATAAGGGCGCAGCATGGGCCGGAATGCAAGTGTCAGGCGGGGCGGCGATCCTCGACCCGGCGACGGGCCATGTTGCTGTCGCGATCGTTGACGCCAAGCATGGGCGCGATCATCCGCATCAGCGAGTCCTCTTCCTCATCCCGGTGACCGTCGGCCAGAACCACGTCCCACAGCGCCTCGATCACGCCGATCCGGTCGTCATAGGGCACGCCGTCCTTGATGGCGCGGGTGAAGCGAACGGTATCGGGGGCCTCGGTCTCGACCAGTTCGGCTTCGGAGCGAAGCGCGCGTGCCTCGGACTGCGACAGACCGTAGCGGGTTGCCAGAGACCGATCGATGCGATCCTTTTCGGCGCTTTCGTAGACGTCGTCGGCGCGCGCCAGCCGCACAAGAAGCGCGGCAAGTGCCAGGCGGGCATCCGTCTCGGGCATCGGGTCGGGCGCGGGGTCGGTCAGACGGCGTATGAGATCAGCAAACATGCCCAGCGATATATGCGGCTGTTGCAAAAACGCAAATCACGGGATGTTTTCTTGGCGATAAGCAACCACAGGGCGATGTGCCTGTTGTTCGGCAAGTGAATGCCCTATGTTCGGGGCAACTTCTGGATTTCGGACGGATTCATGCTTTACCGCTTCGCCACCGCCGCAACGTTGAGCCTTCTGGCACCTGCTGCCTTCGCGGGCGATCTGACCCTGCCGATGGCAGAGCCCGCGCCAGTGTATGCCGCCCCAGCCCCTGCTGCCTCGCCGAACCTGGTTTTCACCTTGTCGGGCGGTATAGCCGTCAAGCCCGAGTATTTCGGGTCCGAGGATTATACAGTCGGCCCCAGCTTCGGGTTCGGTCTGAACTTCGTCGATATCGGACCGGTCAACTTCGGATCGGCCGACCCCTACTATCAGGCCGAGGGTTTGGGACTGCGCGGGTCGTTCCGCTACGTCGACGAGCGGTCCGAAGATGACAGTCCCGAACTGGCGGGCCTCGACGATGTCGACGAAACCTACGAACTTGGGCTTGGCGTCGGATACCAATCGGTTCGGTTCGATGCGTTCTTGGACGTGCGTTACGGGATCGGCGGCCATGAGAGCTTCGTGGGCGAGGTCGGCGCCGATGTGAAGGCGAACCCGTCCGAGCGTCTGACGCTGTCTGCGGGTCCGCGCCTGTTGTTCGGGACGGACGACTACGCATCCACCTACTTCGACGTGGACGAAGCGACCTCGACGCTGTCCCAATACGACGCGGATGGTGGTCTGATGACCGCCGGCGTCGAAGTCGGCGCAAAGTACCGGATCACCGACAATTGGGGCGTCCAGGGCGCACTGACCTATGACCGCTTTGTTGGCGATGCCAAGGATAGCCCCATCGTGCAGCAGGGCAGCGAAGACTCCTACGGCCTGAGCGTCGGTCTGACCCGCCGGATCACCTTGGATTTCTGAGAATTTACCGTACTATGCGGTGCTGGCCGGTCCCTTCGCGGGGCCGGCCTTCTTCGTTCCGCGCTCGGCTTCAGACCGGTGGAAGGCTGCCGTCCGCACTGACCCCGGCAAGGTTCGCCGTGGGAGTGCCGTCTTCAGCTTGCTGGACGAACAGGATCGCCTGGTCGCCGGCTTGAAGCTGTCGGTCGGGATCGGGGCCGAAGGACGTGATCGGAGTTCCTTCGGGAACGATCACACGCTCTTCTGTGCCGTCATACTCGACATTCAGGACCCGGCCGTCGGACGCGCTTTCGACTTCGCCCACAGTCGCATTCGTCATCAGGCTGTCTTCCGTCAGGTCCCAGGCCCGCTCGCCTTCGCCCGTGCCCCGCATGGTTTCCGGGAACACGTTGATCGAGATCGCAACCTTTTCCCCGTCTTCCTGCCGAGAGGGGATGGACAAGAAGTCGCCGGGGCCAACATCTTCGGGGGCGATCTGCCGATATACCATCACCATGAAGTTCTCGGCCATCTCGACATCATAGGTCTGGGCACCGGTCGTCTCGATCGAGATCGTGCTGTCCTCGATGGACAGGATCTCGCCGCGCAAATGAACGGTTTCCTGCGCCAGTGCGGGCGTCGCGAGGAAAAGGGTGGCCAGTAGGGGGGCGAAGCGGGGGATCATATCGTCTCCTGTGTGATTTGCACAAGTCAACGACGGCCGACTACGGGAAGTTCAGTCCCCCAGATCGGCAAACAGGTTTTCGTCCTCGTCGAACTCGATCACATCCTCGGACGAGCTGCCGTTGTTTATGTCCTTCACCTGCACCCGGCCGTTTCCATTTCCGGTCACGACGATGTCGCAGATGTCGATGAACAGCCCGTTTTCCACCACGCCGGGGATCTGGTTCAAAACCAGCGCCATCTGCCGTGCGTTGCCGATGCGGCCGAGGTGGAGATCGAGGATGTGGTTCCCCTCATCGGTGATGTAAGGCGCGTTGCCGTCCATCCGCAGCGTGACCTTGTCGCCCATCACGTCCAGCGCAGCGATGGTTTCCTCAAGCAGGGCCTTGGTGGTCTGCCAGCCGAAGGGAATGACCTCGACCGGCAGGGGGAAGGCGCCCAGCGTCTCGACCTGCTTGGTGCGGTCGGCGATCACGATCATCCGGTCCGACGCCGTGGCGACGATCTTCTCCTGCAAAAGGGCGCCGCCGCCGCCTTTGATCAGGTTCAGTTCGGGATCGTATTCGTCGGCCCCGTCGATGGTCAGGTCCAGCCACTTCGCTTCGTCCAGGGTCGTGACCGAAATGCCGACATCCCGCGCCAGCTCGGCCGTGCGGATCGAGGTCGGCACGCCGGTGATCTTCAATCCGTCCTCGACCAGTTCGCCCAGGCAACGGACCAGCCATGCGGCGGTCGACCCTGTCCCGAGGCCCACGCGCATCCCGTCCTCGACAAATTCGCAGGCACGCTTGGCGGCGACGAATTTCGCGGTGTCGATGGCAGAAAGCTTGGCAGGCATGGTGGCGGACCTTTCGCGCAGGTTTGGGCAGGTATAGGCGCAAGGGCGACCCCGCGCCAAGGAAAACCGGCCCGATGACGGTGCCTGATCGGGAAAGGTCGCTTCGCGAACGGTGCCCGGTCATAGGTGTGACATCACCGAAAGCGAAAGGAGCACTCATGTTCATTTCCGTCCTCGACCTTTTCAAGATCGGTATCGGCCCGTCCTCGTCGCACACGATGGGGCCAATGGTGGCAGCGAAACGGTTCCTCGACCTGTTGCGCGGGTCTGCTTTCGAACCCGCGGGCATTTCGGTCAGCCTGCACGGCTCGCTGGCCTTCACCGGCAAGGGGCACGCCACGGACCGGGCTGTGATCCTTGGCCTCGGGGGGGTCACGCTAAATGATTACGACGCGGACGCGGCCGACGTGCTTCTAACCCGCATCGAGACGGAGCGTCGCGTCACACCGGAAGGTTTGCCGCCCCTGGCCTTCGACCCCCAGAAGGACGTGATCTTCGACTTCGACCGCTCCATCGAGGGGCACGCGAACGCGCTGGAATTCTTCGCCCGCGATGCCGAGGGCGACGTTGTGCTGCGTCAGGTCTATTTCTCGGTCGGGGGCGGTTTCGTGCTCAGTGAGGCCGAGTTCACCGACGGCACCGATAGCGATGACGGCCCGCCTGTGCCGCATCCCTTCCGCAGCGCCGAGGATATGCTGAGGATGTGCCGGGAAAGCGGCCAAAGCATTGCCGAGTTGAAGCGGGCGAACGAACATACCAGGGCTTCCCGTGCGAAGGTCCATGATGGCCTTGCGCGGATCTGGACCGAGATGAACGACTGCATCGACCGCGGATTGGCGGCCGAAGGCGTATTGCCCGGCGGCTTGGGGGTGAAGCGGCGCGCGGCGGCCCTGTCCGAAGGGCTGATCGCCGATCGCGGGCGCAACCAGCCGCAGCCTCATCAGGCGATGGATTGGCTTGCCGCCTACGCGATGGCGGTGAACGAAGAGAACGCCGCGGGGGGCCGGGTGGTGACGGCCCCGACGAATGGTGCGGCAGGGGTGGTGCCCGCCGTGATCCGCTACTGGCTGGACCACGTGCCGGGGTCGAGCACGGCGAAAGTCCCTGAATTCCTGCTGACCGCAGCGGCGATCGGGGGGCTGGTGAAGCACAATGCCTCGATCTCTGGCGCGGAATGCGGGTGTCAGGCCGAAGTGGGCAGTGCCGCGGCAATGGCCGCGGCCGGGCTGTGCGCCGTTCTGGATGGCACGCCCGAGCAGGTCGAGAACGCCGCCGAAATTGCCTTGGAGCATCACCTGGGCATGACCTGCGATCCCGTTCGGGGGCTGGTCCAGGTTCCGTGTATCGAACGCAACGGCATGGGCGCGATGAAGGCCGTTGGCGCCGCTTCACTGGCATTGCGGGGGGACGGGACGCATTTCGTACCACTGGACGCGGCGATCGAGACCATGCGCCAGACCGGCCGCGACATGAGCGAGAAGTACAAGGAAACCTCGCTCGGCGGGCTGGCGGTGAACGTCCCGAACTGCTGACCGGTGAATGCGCCGCTAGGGCGCGGGGAACAGACGGGACAGGACCAAGTCGCGCATCTCGCGCGGCAGAAGAACGCACAGGCCCGGCGCAGTCAGGGTGACCGGCCCCGTCACCTCGTTCGAGGTTCCGATCCGTCCCCATGGCGCAAGCTCCAGTCCGTCGATGGGCCATCGCAATCCTGTCGACCGGCCTGTCGTCGCGCCGAAGGGAAAGAGGGAAAGTCGCGTACCAACGGGAAGGTCTAGGGTCAGTTCATCCGGCGCAACGAAAGCGACGTCATGCGGCCCGACCAACAGGCACCTGGTCCGGCGTCGCACCAAGCAGGCCAATGCCGCCAGCGTGTGATCGACCCGCGCGCCAAGGAATCCCAGGCCCAGGATGCCCGGCGCCTCGATCCGCTGCAGGCATTTCTCGAAATCGGTGCTGTCTTGTTCGGCCACGTGATGGAGGCGATCGCAAGGAAGCGAATTTAGAAGCGAATCGGGAACTGAATCCATGTCGCCCATGACGGCCTGCGGCAAACGACCCGCCGCAATTGTAGACGCGGCCCCACCATCCGCTGCCACAAGACACGGCGCCCGCGAAAGGGCCC